>WLWD01002501.1_pt1 | contig 92845 bp, 57 predicted proteins | sample 6712731 | NCBI WGS metagenome assembly WLWD01 (sample SAMN12718690, study PRJNA576275) | sponge metagenome | isolation source: marine sponge | host: Mycale hentscheli | place: New Zealand: South Island, Marlborough, Capsize Point | collected 2014-11-01
GTCCTTGAATATGTAGCAGAAGGAAATAAAATTTTTTAATACTTCCTTAAGTTGAAATGCTATATGTGACTTATCAAATCAAAGAGCATATGACAAACTTTGTTCTAGTTTCACTAAAGAATTTACTATTATTGGTACCATTGTAAAAATAATGTTAAAATTGACATGCACAATTTTTAATTCAGTGGCTAGCTAATATTCCCCTCAAATAATATGGCCATATTATTTTCTAATTTACTCTGTCCATTGACATATAGCTAATTAGTTGTTGAGAGATTCTAAATCTTCTGTTCCAAAATGGGCTACAGAGAAGTACGAATCAAATGTAACAGTTGCGTGTGCCACAAATTATTTCCTAACTCTGCCAATGTATTAGCAAACATCTTTCTTATGTGTGTGATGTGTGTGATTTATTCAGTTTATAGTTAGACTAACTTACTATCTTAATATAATTATAGTGAATATCCTACATGGATGGAAAGTGTCCAATGTAATGACAAGCTACAATACTCGCATATATTACATTGTGACTACAAATATAAGGCCAACAGTACAGCCTGTAGCGGAGATTCTGCTGGAAATGTAGTTGGAGTTTATTGTTGTAAGTTTGAATCAATTTGTCATGTGCATTAGAGAATTGAAAATTTAACTATGGGGTAGTAAAAATATTATGATGCTAAGAAGCGCTACTGCTTTATAACTACAATCTGTATTGACAAGATTTTTGCAGGAATGCACTGTGTTACTTGTCTTAGCTATAGTAAAAAAAATATAAAGGTTAAGTTTTGTTATTGGGATAAGAGAATCACACTGAGAAAAGTATAGTTCGTGGTAACTATTTACACAACCAAAAGTGGGCGTAGTAAATATTCTAGAAGATAGAGTGGACAAACATTTTAAAAGAAAAGCTTATCTAATATCTAGATCATATTTAGTTAATGAAAAATATTATTGGGTTTCATAAAAATCACCATCACACAGTCGATTTATAATGATTTTCTTATTTTCATTTGTTTTCCTTTTGTGTTTAGATAATCCTATTATCACTGATAATTCAAATAGCTATTATCAAGGTCAAGTAACCCTCTGTCCACCAGACAGCATGGATGGCTATCAATATTATCCTAATGTTTCTACCTCATTTGGAATAGCTGCTGTATATTTTCATAGCCAATGGGGTGGAATAGGAGTTGATGATTCAAACAGTCCATTTCAAGAAATCACTCGCTATCGTGGTAACTTAATTTGTCAAGAAATGGGATTTCAACAAGTTGTTCCTGGAAGTATCAGATCTCTTAGTTCAGAGCAACAGTACTCATCCTACACTTTCAAGGGATGCACTGATGATCCTAATAAACGAGAGTAAGACAATGAATAGAGAAGTGGAAAATTACTTAGTGTATCACATACAGGAAAGTCAATATATACATATATAAATATATATAATATATATATTATATATAATACTTATTGTACGAGTGAACATTTTGACTGTTTTTAATATAAACATAATTATTCACAACCTGACAATTTTCTATTAAACTAGTATAGTATAACACTGATGTTAAACTAATGTTGTATTATTAATAGTATATACTTTTCCATTAGATCATTAAAGATATCTCATGCTTGGATTAGAGCTGAGAACTTGACCTGTAAAGCTGAAGTTTATGATGGCTGTTTTTCTACAAAGGATGATCCATGCTTTGGCTGTTGTTATTTTAATCCTGACAAATACTTAAAACTAAAACTTGATTATATCATCATTCAATGCAGTAAGTCAAAATACATTAATGCTAGATGTAAAGCATACAGTCTTTTTCATAGCTATATTGGTTTATACTAGTGATGTGCTACAGCACAAATGGCAAGCGAGCTGGTCTGACTGAAACTCAAATTTGAATGCTAGCGGTTTTCATATTTCATTGTAATTTGAATATTTTTGTTTAATTTATTGTGCTATTCTTTAGCAACACACAACACTTGTACACACATATATACACTTAATCACTGAATATACAGCACAAGACTTGCATCGTATTCTCTTTGCAACAGCAATTAATTTCTGGGGTTAAGCAATCACATTTCTGAGACAGGTAAGGATCTCTAAATAGAAGGAGTCTGCTTATCAAGCCGCCTTTCCAAAGTATGATCCGTCTAAAATGCTCTATTGTACCAGAGTTCTAGTAGATAAAGTATAGTCTTGTATTCTCTTAGTGACATGACTATTGGAAAATGAATTTTCAAGTAAGAACAAATCTGTTACGCAAGGCGTATAGTTAGGACAAACAAAGCTTTAACTAAGGTAACTTACCACCGCCACTAATAGAATAGAAAATGAACTCCGCTAAGTGTGTAAGAATTAATATTATCATTGTTATTTTACAATTTTTGAATTAGCTACAACAATATATTCTCTGTTTTAATTGCAGTGTATACTCCCTATGTTGACACATATGTTCCATTTGGAAATGAGTCAGCCTGTTCATTTGATCCAAATGCTAAAACTGGTGACAAAATGAAAGCCTATAAGAGAATGTGTGCAGCAGGAATGGAAAAAAAAAGTACAGAAAATTACTATACAAGATATGTGATAACAGCAAGTATTATCGGTATGGAAACATTAGTATTAGCAATAATAATAATAATAATAATTATTATTGTTGTAATACTGATAATAAAAAAGTGGCACAGCAAAAGAAGACATTATGAAAGAATTCCGGAAAGCGTCCAGCAGGATCACACTATCCAGGAGAGGAAGGATGATAATAATAATGGATCTAATAGCCACGATTAGAAAACATATAAACATATTACTTACATTATGTTACACAACATTGCAGTAATATATTAGTTTAACTATTATAGCAATATATACATCTTGAGTTTCATTTTTATAGCAATTCTTTTGTCAATTATAAGAGCCCCTTTTTGTGTGATAACAATAGGCAGAGCAAAATATAATCTATTATTATTATATATAAATGATATGCTTGTGTGTCAGTAATGATGACGACGATGTCGTCAGTGTGAGTATTCATGAATAATTCATGGCTGATCAAAGTTGCTAAAGCATTATCATTACCTGAATGGAAACATAAGGGAGTATGAGCAACAAAAAAAACCAACAGAAATAAAACACTGTGTCGGGTTGGACCCCTCAATTATCAGCTCTGCACATTGCACACTTACCATTGAACCATTCAGAACAAGCACTTTAGATATATCCTGCTCTAGAGTGTCTGTAGTCATGAATAATTCATTGGTTGAACTCAGTTGGGAAAGAGTGTTCATTTACAGGAAACCATAATCCACCATAAATCATGGGTAGAAGAAAGGCGGAGTAGGTGAATGCAGAGGTCAATAAAAATAGAACAGCAGGTGAGGAAAAGCTGACTGATGTAGCCCATACAATGAAGAAGTGAAAGTAAACAACAGAAAGGACAGGGATTCTGAGGAGCTCAAGGAGGGAAGTTATGAGTTGACAATAATAGGAAATCAACCTGAGATGGCTCAGGAAGAACAGGATCAGGAGAGGGAAACCATGTGTTGAAGCCATGACTGAAATAATCTTCTTTGATTTGTATACTTTATTTATTTCATGTTATTTCACTTACTTTATTTCCTTTCCCTATCTTTATTTCTTTTCTGCCTTCAGTTTCCTCGGCGATGTCTTCGTCAGCGTTCTCGTCGTCAATTATCGCTCTTCATGACTTCGAGCTATTTATATCGCCCTTCATTACCTCGAACTATTCATCACGCATATCCCCTAACATATAAACAGTTGTCATAGTTCAAGTTTTTAGTTCTCGCTTGTCATTCTTAGTCATCTATTGTCTCACCCTTGTTTTACAGCCAAAGAACTCATCCAAGGTAGTCAAACAGTTTTTATATCACCGATATTACTTATATCATATTTAAACTGTCTATTTTTGGTTTCATCTTTTACTTGTAAGGACTACAGTCCTATTTCACTTAGTGCTCTCGGTGCCTTTGGCATATGTTCTTTATAATTCATAATTAAACATTTTAGTTATTTATTCAGTAAAGAACTGACTCAGAAGGTGACACCAGTGGTTGGGAGTTACGCCCCAGTTAATGAGAGTAGCATCAGCTCGCCCAGCAACTTGGTTGGGAAAGAGTATCTTGGTTTGGGTATTAGCCATTCCGCAACCTAACATTTTTTGGTCCTTCGAGCCGGATACTTCAACAAAGAACTGTCGTACTCATATTCGTTTTGGTATTTTCACTACTTGTGAATTTAAACTTGTTTCTTTCTATTTTTAGATGGAACTACTCAAACGCAAGCGTGGTGGTTTTACTGGAGCCATCACAAGGGTCTTTAACAAGGGTACACTTACCCAAGAAGAAGACTATTCTTCACTCAACCTTGGACAACTGGAGCGCCAAGTTGAGTCTATCCGCTCTGCCGATGCTTCCTATAGGAAATTGCACGACGAGCTACTTGAAACTTTCGCCAATGACGTCAACTACGACGAAGAATCTGACAATTTGGAACAGCACGAAGAGTCCGTGGAGAAAGCTCTTAGTGTAGTTCACCAGTTGATTGCTGTTTTCAAGGTCCATTCAAATTCAATTCAAATTTTGGCCAAACTGGATTCACTAGAACGTCAAATGAAGGATCAACCTGAGAAATCATTTCAGTCAGTGATTTCCAAACTTCAGGAACGATATGAAGCAGTGGAGGATATCTTGAGGGATTCTACTATTCCTTTAACTCATATCATTAGACGGTTGGTTTTAGACCTTGAACCTCGGATTTTAAATATATGTTCTATAGATAAATCGACTACTACTCTGGATTTGGATGCTTCAAGTGCATCCAGTTCTACTCAATCTCATGTGAAACTACCCAAGCTGACACTTCCTACCTTTCAGGGAGATCCATTGAATTGGGCAGCATTCTGGGAGAGATTTGATTCTGCTGTGCACTCAAATTCAAACTTGGATAAGGCAAGCAAACTCACCTACTTAAGAGAAGCAATAAAAGATTCTAAAGTCGTACCTCTTCTTCATCGAGCAACTTCATCTGAAACTCAGTATGATGATTTGGTTCAAATGCTGGTTGAGAGATATGATCAAAAAAGATTGGTACATCAAACTTATGCCCTATCTTTGATAGAATCCTCTTCTATCAAGCAAGGTACCCATGATGAATTGTGTATGTTCATAGATACTATAGATCATAATATAAGTTGCCTGAAAGATGCTAAACAATATGACTTAGGGGCGTTTCTAACATCTGTTCTTACAACCAAATTAAATAAGAAACTTCAGGAGTCTTGGCTTACTTACAGTAAAGATAGGGAAAGGAAATAAAGTAAGTGAAATAACATGAAATAAATAAAGTATACAAATCAAAGAAGATTATTTCAGTCATGGCTTCAACATGCCGCCCGCCAAAGGACGACTGTCCTTTTCAGACTCCTCTGACAGAATAAGTGCGAGTTTGGTTATTGGACGCTTGTATATAGAAGTAGAAGTACGAACACTAGCCACACGAACTTTCCCATCTTTTCCAGGATAGACTGAAACGATTCTACCAAGAGGCCAATGATTACGAAATTGATTGTCTTCAAGGATGATAACAATGTCACCAATGGTCAAATTTTGCATAGGACGTTGCCACTTTGACAATCGCTGTAATTGCTGAAGATATTCTTTCGACCATCGTCGCCACCAGTGTTGAGAAATGTTTTGGACTAGCATCCAACGTTTGAGGGGAGAATGAACTTCGGTCAAATCAGCTTCAGGCAAGGCATACCAGATGTTGCAGTTTTCTTGGCATTTCTAAAAAACAAAATGCAAACTACCCCAATGACAACCATCTCAGTTTCTAAGCTTGAGGTTAAATCTGAGTGTAACCAGGTTAAAAAACATAAAGCCTCTGTAAATGCCTCACAACCTGCCAACTCAAGGTCTCATTGCTCTGTATGCAAAGGAAATTCTCATCCTCTGTATTTATGTCCAACTTTTAAATCAATGAGTGTTGAAAACAGAAAGACACAAGCTCACTCCTCAAAGGCCTGTTTTAACTGTTTACATTATGGACATTCCTTAAAAGAATGCAAGAATACTGGTCGTTGTAAAAAATGCTCTAAATCTCACCATACAATGTTACATAGAGAACAAACAAGCAATAACAATGTTGAAACCAACACAATTGTTAATTCTACTGAAGTTCCAATTGAGCACATCAAACCTCAAGGAGAGATCCAATCTTCATTGTCCATGACCAGTCAAGTCATTCTAAAAGGCCCATCTGGCAAGCAAATTGTGGTTAGAGCCCTTCTAGACTCTGGAGCAGGACTTTCTCTGGTGTCTCAACGAATAGTGAAACAACTTCAACTGCCGAAATCTTATCACAGCATCTCTATATCAGGAGCCATGGGAGCACACGTGGGATCTATATCACATATAGCCAACTTAACTATTGTTCACAAAAACTCTAAACAATTTAAACTAAATTTCGAAGCTGCAGTGGTCTCTAAAGTAACATGTGATTTGCCATCAGTTGATGCAACTCACCTCAGAAACTTACCTCATTTGAAGAATCTTGACTTGGCAGATCCATTGTTCTTTCAATCTGGCAAAGTAGATTTGTTGCTAGGTTGTAATATATACCAAGATTTGGTACTTCCAGGTATAAGAAAGGGTCAACAAGACCAACCTGTTGCCAAGGATACTGTCTTTGGCTGGGCAATTCTTGGTCGCTACAATCGAGATGATTCATTGCGAGACTTTACTTCAAGCTCAGCATTTCATGTCATTCCGAGTCCAAACACAGATGCTCTTCTGCAACGCTTCTGGGAAATTGAAGAAGTCTCAGAAAACTCCCATTCACTTACCCATGAAGAAAGTATCTCTATTGACCATTACAATACTACTCATGTATTTTCTGTAGGTCGATACAAAGTGACTCTTCCCAGAAAGCCAGATGCTCCAAAACTCGGAAACTCTAGAGCTCAGGCATTGCAACGTTTTTTTTCCAATGAGAAGTCTCTCATCAGGAGAGGTAACTGGGAAGCCTTTCAGCAAGTTGTTCAAGAGTATTTGGATCTTGGCCATGCTAAGTTAGTTCCTATTCCAGCTCTTCAACTCTCTTCCGAAGAATCCTATTACATGCCAATGCATGGTGTTGTGAAGGAAAGTAGTTCTACCACAAAGCTCAGAGTAGTTTTTGATGCCAGTGCTAAGACCACTTCTGGTTCTTCTTTCAATGACACTCTCATAGTAGGTCCCACATTGTATCCCAATATATGTGATATTCTCATAAGATTTAGGACCTATCCAGTGGCTGTTTCCTCCGATATAAGCAAAATGTATCGTGCTGTAGAGCTCTGTGAAGCAGATCAAAACTTTCATCGCTTTCTTTGGAGACCAGACACCGTGTCTGAAGTGAAGGATTATCAAATGACTAGAGTGACATTTGGTGTCGCCTCATCTCCATTCGTAGCAATCCAATCACTTCAACAAACTGCTCATGATTTTGGTGATTCATTTCCACTAGCTAAACCACATGTTTTCTCTTCTATGTATGTAGATGACTGTTTGGCAGGTGCAAACACTCCTGAAGAAGCTATAGATCTATACTCGCAACTTCGTGAACTCCTTGGTAAAGGTGGATTTGATCTCCGCAAGTGGAGAAGCAGTTCTAAAGAAGTTTTGGATGCTATTGATCCATCCCTGCATGAGCCTACTCCAGTCAAAACTCTGTCAGACAATACTACAGTGCAGCATGCTAAGGCTCTAGGTTTGGCTTGGGATTCCACTGATGACACACTGTATGTAAGTGTTGGAATAATTAATTCCCATAGCTCCACAAAGAGAGAGGTTATTAGTGACATTGCACGCACCTTTGATATACTTGGGTGGATGACTCCTGCGATTGTTGTCATGAAAATTCTCTTTCAGCGTTTATGGGAGCTCAAACTTGGCTGGGACGAGGAAATTCCATCTGATCTCCAGGAGCATCATCAACAATGGAAAGCGCAACTTCCTTTGTTGAAAGACAAACCCTTTAATAGGTGCTACTTCAGAACTTTATCTGTCAAGGTATCAGTCGAACTTCATGGTTTTTGCGATGCTTCTGAAGCTGCTTACTCTGCTGTTGTTTACGTTCGTGCAACGTATTCAAATGGACCGCCCACTGTAGTATTAGTAACTGCAAAGACTAAGGTTGCACCACTAAAGAAGCTGTCTATACCCAGGTTAGAACTTTGTGGTGCTCACTTGTTGGCTAAGCTACTTAATTCTGTCAGACTTGCTATGGGAATTAGCTTAGATTCTGTATTTGCTTGGTGTGATAGCACCATAGTTTTGCACTGGTTGGATGGTAGTCCCCGTCGCTTTAAAACGTTTGTGGGAAATAGAATTTCTAACATTTTAACTTTGTTTCCTTCTAGTGTTTGGCATCATGTTCCCACAACTTCTAATCCAGCTGATTGTGCTTCTAGAGGTCTTCTTCCACAAGAGTTATTGACCCATGATCTCTGGTGGAACGGTCCAAAATGGCTTCATTCAGATCCCATTGATTGGCCTTCTCAACCAATGTCACCTCCTGTAGCATGTACTTCAGAGCTCAAAACTGTTTGCACTGTCACTTTGAATTCTGTACATTGGATTGAAGGAAGGTTTAGCAATTATAATCGGTTATTACGAGTTAATGCTTGGATTCACCGATTCATCTCCAACTTGAAGCTCAAAAGACTTCACAAATCAATCAACATGCATTCAAGATTGTCAGTTTCAGAGCTGAATTCTTCAGAAGCACACTTATTTTCTTTAGCCCAAAACCGTCATTTCCATGATGAGCTTTTGCAACTCTGTCATGACAAACCGATCAAAGCAAATTCACGTCTTATATCTCTTAATCCATTCATTGACAAAGATTACCTGCTGAGAGTAGGCGGTCGTCTCTCAAATTCATCTCTGTCGTTCGATCAAAAACATCCTGTCATTCTTCCTAACAATGATATACTGACCGGTTTATTAGTTTCTAACTTACATGTTTCTTTGTGTCATTGTGGTCCTTCTCTCCTTATCAGTTCTGTAGGTTCAAGAATCCACATCATAGGAGTCAGACGACTGGTACGAGACATTTGCCGGAGATGTGTCACTTGCAGGCGTTCAACAGCCAAGGCTCAAAAACAGCAAATGGGTCAACTTCCTAAGGCCAGAGTGATTCCAAGTCCTCCATTCACAATAACTGGATCAGACTTTGCTGGGCCTTTCTCATTGAAGAAGGGTCACACTAGGAAACCTGTTATTATTAAAGCTTATTTGTGTATATTTGTTTGCTTTAGCACAAAGGCTACTCATCTGGAATGTGTGTCAGATCTGTCTACGGAGGCTTTTCTTGCAGCGTTCAAACGTTTCATTGCTAGACGTGGTCTTCCACAGGAAATATTTAGTGATAATGGGTCCAATTTCAAAGGTGCTCACAATGATCTCCAGAAATTTTATCAGGAGTTGTCCTCGAAACCTACTAAAGATTCGGTTCACCAATATTTACTGAACCATCGAATCAAGTGGAACTTCTCTCCTGAAAGAGCACCACATTTTGGAGGACTATGGGAGGCTGCAGTGAAGTCAGCTAAATTGCACCTTCGTCGCATCATAGGTCAACAAATTCTTAATTTTGAAGAATTTTCTACTGTTTTGTGTCAGATAGAAAGCTGTTTGAACAGTCGTCCTCTTCTGTCACTTTCAAGTCATGCAGACGATGCTATTGATGTCCTGACGCCTGGACATTTCTTAATTGGGAGGCCCTTAAATGCCTTGCCTGAAGCTGATTTGACCGAAGTTCATTCTCCCCTCAAACGTTGGATGCTAGTCCAAAACATTTCTCAACACTGGTGGCGACGATGGTCGAAAGAATATCTTCAGCAATTACAGCGATTGTCAAAGTGGCAACGTCCTATGCAAAATTTGACCATTGGTGACATTGTTATCATCCTTGAAGACAATCAATTTCGTAATCATTGGCCTCTTGGTAGAATCGTTTCAGTCTATCCTGGAAAAGATGGGAAAGTTCGTGTGGCTAGTGTTCGTACTTCTACTTCTATATACAAGCGTCCAATAACCAAACTCGCACTTATTCTGTCAGAGGAGTCTGAAAAGGACAGTCGTCCTTTGGCGGGCGGCATGTTGAAGCCATGACTGAAATAATCTTCTTTGATTTGTATACTTTATTTATTTCATGTTATTTCACTTACTTTATTTCCTTTCCCTATCTTTATTTCTTTTCTGCCTTCAGTTTCCTCGGCGATGTCTTCGTCAGCGTTCTCGTCGTCAATTATCGCTCTTCATGACTTCGAGCTATTTATATCGCCCTTCATTACCTCGAACTATTCATCACGCATATCCCCTAACATATAAACAGTTGTCATAGTTCAAGTTTTTAGTTCTCGCTTGTCATTCTTAGTCATCTATTGTCTCACCCTTGTTTTACAGCCAAAGAACTCATCCAAGGTAGTCAAACAGTTTTTATATCACCGATATTACTTATATCATATTTAAACTGTCTATTTTTGGTTTCATCTTTTACTTGTAAGGACTACAGTCCTATTTCACTTAGTGCTCTCGGTGCCTTTGGCATATGTTCTTTATAATTCATAATTAAACATTTTAGTTATTTATTCAGTAAAGAACTGACTCAGAAGGTGACACCAGTGGTTGGGAGTTACGCCCCAGTTAATGAGAGTAGCATCAGCTCGCCCAGCAACTTGGTTGGGAAAGAGTATCTTGGTTTGGGTATTAGCCATTCCGCAACCTAACACCATGGATGAATATATTTTATGCTCTGCAATCTTATTTTGCTGACATTAGACATAAAGCACCACATGGAGTGGTGGGGTACTTGCTAGTAAATATAATTTACAATATCTGTGATTTGGCCTTGCATCCCACTTGGACTCCCTGCACCACCACCATCTGCTCAACTACTTCAAGGGAGAATTGCTGACTGTTCTGCAATTAGCTATGTTTACTCCCATTGAATTATTACCGTCCATTAACTGGAAAGGGTATAATCATTTTTTTATCCAAATATTCAAAGGAATAAGTGCATTCAAAAAGTAGCTTGCACTCACTTGGAGTATAATGGTCCCTCCATGACAACATTCAAGAATGTGTAATTAAATAGAGTTCTTGGAGTATACTATATGTATATCATTAGATAACTTAGCTATAATAGGCTATTTGCTGATTATGTAGATCATATAAACTTCTAGAGTATAGTAGCTAGTTTCTTGAACTCTACATGAAACACAATGCTCTATAAACATACTACTACACCTTTTATGCTTTCTATACTTGCTTTACTGATGCTGTAGCTACAACATGCAATATTAATATTATTATTTATGGACTGCTGGTTGATAACATGTTTTCTTACTACATTTTTCTCAGTATTGATTTCTCACAAAGTGAATCTGCCCTGAATTCCTGCTACAGTGAGAGCAAACATATTATAACCCAACATACTGAGCATGTGCATGAATGTAATAGAAGCTATAGCTGTATCTATTGATTAATACTTGCTGTGCTTTTTATGATTACAGTTTTTATGCTAATTAATTACCCTTCAAATTGGACTAACTTGCGAAGATTATAGTAATATCTGCGGATCACCCTTCTTACATTATTTGCAAATCATTACTCATTCTTTTGTGGTGGTGTATATGCTTCATTTTTTCTCTATAGCTATGTGCTGTTAATGCAGTTTTAATCGAATATAGAATACATAAAATAATTTAACAGTGAACTGGGGCACCTAGACAGACCTCTTCATACTTCACTTAGAGACCTCTCTATACTTCATTTATCTTTTCTAACCTGCACAACATTATTTTAAAATTTTCATAACGTTAAAATTAGTAACCCCTGAGAAAATGTTGTGTCCATAAAGATCTGTTCACCTCTTTAGTTTCTGCATCAGCCATATGTATTTTATTATTATCATGTTATTCATAATATCTCAATTTAAATATTGATCTCTTTAATTTACTTGGTTATTAGTATTGTGTTCTCAGAGTTCCTGGTTGGTGGGCATCTCTCCATGTTGTCTAGTCATCTCAGAGTGGGCATTCCCTCTGTAATGTGAATACTTCATGTAAAAAGCTGAACACTCATGACAGTTAGGGCTTTTCTGACATTTTGGTTTAGTTTGATGTATGATACTAAATTTCTCACTGGTTCTCCAAATAATTTTATTAAAAATAAATATCTAGCTATCACAGATAAAACTTAAAAAAATACATTTAAGGTAAACATCATAAAAAATATCACAACTATTGTCGAGGACTGGGGGGGGGGGGGGGGGGGGAGTGGCTAATTTGGTTGCTATAAATGCAGGGTAATGAGAAAGTACAGTGTGAAATAACAGCCATGAAATATCATGAATTACACGAGTTATTTAACGGGTCATGTACCTAACCTAAAGATATCATTGTGAAGACATCTAGGGTGGAATATTATACAGTGAATTCTCTCAACAACGGGCTCCCGAAGAGCGGTCAGCCTCTCCACAGCGGTAGTTTTTAGTGGAACGAAATGTTTACAGTACAGTTCCAATAGTTTTATAGCCTCCGATGAACGGCCACCCCCGAATTCTTAACAACGGTCAGGGATAATTATCCTAGAGCGGTCAAAATAGTAAAATTATAGCTACATAATATATATAATTATTGTTCTTAATAGCTAGTTACAAATGTCCAGCAGCGATCAATGGTTCAAGAGTTTCTATCTTTGTATATACCGTGGCGGACCGTATAAACGATAAACACAGGGTATTTCCAGTCCATAGCCGCCACCTCTGTTCACTTTTTCACCCTTAACTTCAACAAAAGCCTTGTTGACTTCTCTTCTTAAAAACTGGTACAGAATTGGAGCCATGTTAATGGTGACATGTCCAACAATTGATCCATCTTTGAAGATTGCTACAGCACTCTTGTCTCTGACATTGAAAGGTTCAGGTTTGGCGAGCAAAATCTGCAAGAAAAAATCACTGAGATCATTATTTGACTCTTTTTCACCTCAATAAATCATCATTGGTCTATTTCTATTATATTATGGATTATCATTGTTACTGGCATACTACTCTAAGTACCCCCAAAGAGGCAACTCTCTCAACAAAGTCAAACGATCTGTCCCCAAGACTGGTTGTTGTTCGGGTTTTACGTTATATTTATGATATATATATAGATATATATATATATATATATATATATATATATATATATAGTATCGCCATTAATTTATTATATACATATTACTGAATTTCTGCTTCAAACACATAAAATAAACTCTTACAATGAGCGTGTGCATAAATCTAAGTGACGTTACAGCTATATCTATTGATAAATACTTGCTGATCAATGTGAAAATTGATCTCTTTAATTTACTAAAATATTGGTCATGACTATTGTGTTCTCAGAGTTCTTGGTTGATGAGTATCTTCCTATTTTATCTGGTCATTTTAGAGTGGACATTCCTACTGTATATTTGTGAATGCATCATGTAAAAATTGAACACTCATGACTGTAGGATATTTCTGACATTTTGGCTTAGTTTGACACAGCAATTGATGCTCAAACGTCTAACTGATTGCTCAAATAATTTTAGTCACAGACCAAATAAAAAAATTAGCTAATGCATTATAAACCTTATAACAAATAATACAAACTATCGTCATGAGGTAGCTAGTTGCATTATTTACTTCATGTGTTCCCTAATGGCATGTTTTAAGTCTAAGTTCTCTGGCATACTTTCCCCACAACAGTATCATTTTTACTCCGTGAGTCAGGAGTAATTTAATTCACCACAAACTTGTGATACTACTTAACATATTGTACGATAAATTTATATTAAAAAAAAAAAAGAAGGAAAAAACCTGACATTTTAACTCTCTAAATGAAAGCCTGTCTGTGGTAAGGGTTTTATTATTGGTACTAGTTAAGGACAACTAAAGTTTGTACACAGTGTACTTGTTGAATATTATGGTACTCATAACTAAATGTTTTGACCTAGTCTACTGGAGAAGTGGATTTGATCAGTATGCTGTTAAATTGATTACATTTTTTCCTTAGGTGATGGACCACTTACTACCAGTGTGTCTATCGAATGTGAGGCAAATGACCATAGCAATGATCAAAGGAGCATTACAGGACATTGTGAAGAAGATTTAGTTGCTGATCAGTCAGCTGGTACCTCAACAACCTTCACCCTTGAAGAGGAACTTCTTTTTGCTCAACGTTTGGAAGAAGGATATGACTTGGTTGATCCTAAGTACACAGAATGGCTCAAATACAATGTTCCAGAACACCACAATTCCCTGGCTGTTACAACACTCACTGAATTGCCTACTCAAATCGCAGTCACCACACATTCAGGATCCACTTCTCATGTCACAGCAGATGTCTTAGCAGGTACCACATCCTTGGGATCAAGTTCGCACGTCACAACAGATGTCTTAGTAGGTACCACATCCTTAGAATCAAGTTCGCACGTCACAACAGATGTCGTAGCAGGTACCACACCCCTGGGATCAAGTTCGCAAGTCACAGCTGATGTAGCAGGTACCACACCCCTGGGATCAAGTTCGCACGTCACAACAGATGTCGTAGCATGTACCACACCCTTGGGATCAGGTTCGCACTTCACAACAAATGTCTTAGCAGGTACCACACCCGTGAGATCATGTTCGCACGTCACAACAGATGTCGTAGCATGTACCACACCCTTGGGATCTAGTTCATACATCACAACAGATGTTGTAGCAGTTGGTAGCATGAAGTCTGTACATGTAATTTTTAAATGATTTTTTGGCAGATCACATTTTTAGTTAATCCCAGATAAGTCGAGAAAAAGATATAAGTAGCTATAGTAACTTAGGCAGAGCTATGATTTTTCATTTGCATACAATGTTACCTATGTTATCATGTGAGACTGTCTACGATAAAATTGAGCTCAATGCAGAACACATGAATTTTGGGGAATAATAATCAATTGAATCCAATAAGCCTACCAAGGGGAATTTGATTAGGTCATATATTGTGAACGGCTAAGGCAATCAAACAGTTAATTTTTTATGGAGGCAGCGTTGTGCCCTATTTTCCTGTAAATGGTTTCATATAGAAAAATGTTTGTCCCAACTGTCCCCAAACTAAGTGTTGTCTAATGAACAATAGAACTTCAAATCTATGGACTGACTATAAACAAAAACAACAACAAAAGGAAACAAAATTCACTCATTTGTCCTTGTAACTGATATTTCAGGGTTCAGACTCTTTTCAAGTAATGCCTCCATTTCAGTTTGACTCCTGCCTCAGCCTTTCTTCTTTGTTCTATTTTTTTTTCCCTTTTTTCTCTTTCCTTCTCCTCAGCTTCACACTTCTTTTTCTCTTCCTTCACTTTATAAAGTGACCAACACTCATCGCTAGTGAGAACACGTGCTGAACCCGTCTTTGATGATATCGTAGTAACATTTCTTACCACAGGTAAATTCAATAGATTGGTGAATGGTGAACGTAAATTTGAGGAAGCAACAGGAGGTATAACTTTGGTGAGTGATACAGTACTCGAATTTGCAACTGAAGGAGACCATGGAACCGGCATGGTAACCGCAACTCCAGTACATGTGGTGACTGCACCAGGAATCCACGTTGTGCAGTGACTCTGACTGGAGGTGATCCAGTGGGTGTGGTACCTAGAAAGTTAAACAATACAGGTATGTAACATCACAAATACAAATTAGGCATAATCCCGCCCCCCCCCCCCCCCCCAAAAAAAAATAAATAAATAAATAAATAGATAAATAAATAAATAAATAATAAATTATTACTACCACAAATTATATTGAAGGATATTTTAGTAGAATGGAAAGAATTCGACGAACTGAGGAGAAGGAAAAGAAGTGAAAGCAGGCAGAGGAGGAGAAAGCTAAGAAAAGTTTACAACACAAAGCTGTGACAGGCAAGAAACACTCTCGAGAGGTCACTAGAAACTTCAACAAATGAAGGACATTTGAATTTAGTTGAAGGTGGGAGCAAGATTACAAGTAGACGTACTCTGCACAAGAGATCAAAAGTTACAATGGACAGTAGCATATTCACAGATTTATGTTGTGTCTGCTTCAGTTCTTTTGAAGAGGACAAAGGAACGGGCAGAGAATGGCTTCAGTGCATCTGTTCAAGGTGGATTCATGAAGACTGTGTCTTACCAAACCCCAATGGTGAAAATAAACTTTGTCCCATATGTTGAACTCTGAACTTTGATTCGTAGCATTTGCCTCTGCACAGCGCCCTGCAAATTGTGTTTTTAAAATATGAGTATTGCAAGGCGATAGAATATGAAATAACCTCATGAATGGTCGAAACAATAAAAAAAATTTTTAAATTGTTCAGCTAATGAGCTATGGTTCGTGGGGCAAACTTGGTCCGATAAATGAGGTCTAGGCTATGAAATTTTCAATGTTCTTTCACAATAAAGAATTTCAACTTGTAAATAGAGCTTGAGCTTGGACTTAAACCTTTAAATAAAGACTTGAGCTTGGACTTAAGCCTTTATATAAAGACTTGAGCTTGGACTTAAGTCTGATTTGAAATTAATGGGCTTGAGCTTAAGCTCTAAAAATCTATAAAAGACTTTAACCCAACACTGGTCCAAAGTCAATTACCATTATGTTTTAACGATAGCATTTAAAATGCAACAGATGATAAAGTATATAACACACAACTAAATTGTAAAATAAGTTTTTAAAGTTTTGAGCTACAATGTCTTTTAGCTATTGTACATGCATAGTGTTTAAACGTCATTATTGTACATAAATCCTCAAATGGCAATATCTTCATTATCTCTGTCCTCATCTCTGCACACACGCAATTCAATATCAGCTGTAGAAGGTGCAGATAATGTCTTCAAAAAAGGATTTCCTCTGCCACATATGGGAGTGTCCCAAAGAAGACCACCACAATAATTGTTTCCATTGCACGTACCATCACATATACAATCATCACCAATAAATGAAGGCTTATTATTGTTGCAGTTAGCTGCACATCTTCCAGCAACAAATGACCAAACATGGCTAGCACCACTTCGTATACTGATGCCATCCAGATAATTATCATCAAGATTATCTTTTTCAGAATTTGATCTTTCGAAGAAACCATCCAAAGACATTATTCCAAATCCAGTAATTTCTCCACACACTTTCGAATATGAAATACCAAATGTACTGTAAGGAAGCGGGGTACATCCTCTTCTAAATTCACTTTTAATACAAGTTTTAGTTCCTAGTACCACTTGAGATCTCAATCCAGGAGGACAGTTGTAGAGGTCTAGATCTGCGACTCTCATCCACCCTTCAGTGATACTGCCACAGGTCATGTCCATGTCACAGTACACTCTGGTTAATTCTTCAGTAGAAGATGGCAGAGTATAGTAGCCAGATGACACATTGAGGTTCTTTAGAGCTGCACAAGAGGTAATGTTGGAATCTATAAGTAGCTCTGTCCTAGCACTGTTGGAATACAAACGAGAAATAGTTGTTAATAATTGCAGGTACTGCTGTGAAATATTCTCGGAATGTGAAATTGCTTGCAGTAGAAAATTTGAGGACTCCTCTTCAACAAGATTTGAAAAATTGGTTACTTGTAGAAGAAAACTGCTCGAGGACCTGACAGCAGTAGCATTTAAATGTTGAATGTTGGGCTATCTGCTGATAAGCTGTGTTATAAACTTCTAGAGAAGTAGCTTTTGTGCAGTATTTCGTAAACTCTACACATCTCATATCAAATTCTACAAACATACTACTGCACCATTATGTTTTCTATTAATGCTGTACTGTGTAGCAATATTAATATATTCATGGGACTGCTTGTTGATAACATGTTTCCTCACTACATTTTTCTCAGTATTGTTGTCTCAAAGTGAATCAGCCCTGAATTCCTGCTTCAGTTAGAGCCACATATTTAAACCAGAACATACTGAGCATGTGCATGAGTGTAATGGATGCTATAGCTATATCTATTGATCAATACTTGCTGTGCTTTTTATGATTACAGTTTTTATGCTAATTACCCTCCAAATTGGACTAACTTGCAAGGATTTTTAAAATTATTTGCAAATCATTATCATTCCTTTATGCTGCTGTATGCTTCGTTTTTCCATATGGTGTGCTGTTAGCTAATGCAGTTTTAATTTAATGTAGAATTCATAAAAGAATTTAACAGTGAACTAGGTATCCTAGGTAGACCTCTCTGTCTTCACTTAGCTATTCTAACCTGCATGAATAACTCACATTATTTTTTGAAAATTTCATAACGTAAAATTAGTAATCCCAGGGTGACTGCTGTGGCCATAAAGATCTGTTCATCTCTTTAGTTTCTGCATTAGCTTTTTTTCTTTCGACATGGATGTAACTGCAGCGGTGGTGGAGAGTGCTCGAGTATTCGGACTTACACTGAAGGAGAAACAGTTGGAAGCAATCGGGATACACTACCAACAGGCTATGGAAAGTCCGTTTGCAAGACGTTTCTGGCATAAGCAGCAATTCATTCCTAGAACCAAGCTAAATTTGCACGCGAACGTCTCTGTTTATATAGTGAGGTCACCGTCACTTAAAACCAATTACCGGTCCGAGAAATTCCAGGACCAGCGAGACTAAACGCGTACGTGAACTTGACCAGACCCTTTCTTTCTCTTCATATTGGGTAAAGGGTCTGGCCCGCGAGACTACGGTTATCCAGCGATAATTCCAATAGTTGCCCCATGTGGTTTAAGTACTTTATACTATTGTTACAATTTCAAGTGTAAAAGACCGAATAAAAGAGAAGATATTGTTTTGAGGGGAAAATATTGTCCAGTTAATACAGTGAGGGTCACTCCAAATAACTAACTAAAAGAAGTGCATTTCATTCCCATTACCTTCAACGAACATAGAGTTGATTTAGCTATGATATCCAGTGAGGTTCACAAGATAAGGCTCATACTCCAATAAATAATTCTCTCTTTAGATGGGAATGGATTAGCTAAGGTTTCTGCAGAGAAAGTTTTGTACAAGTAGATAAAAAGTAAAAATGAAACAGATTTCCTTCGTAGCTAAATGAATATATCACAAATATTGTGCATGATACAAAAGTAATTTTTTTGTCCACAGGCAATTGGATGGGAATACGTAATACAGTGGACTATTTATAAATTTCAATCCATGGCTGTACCTGTTGGTTGTCTCTCTGTGTGTGTATGTGAGTGTACTTCCAAGTTGATTAAAGCCAAGTTTTGTAATGAAATCTTAATAGTTATATTCGGCCACCTCAATTTAATCAACTTGAAATGGAACGCTACCTCCGACCTGAAAAACTGGATGCCGACCCGAGCTCTAGCACGGCGGGCAAGGAGTGGCAGCATTGGTTTCGTACGTTCGAGAATTTCGTTGCTGCCTTGCCCGGAGAAGGACTAGACAAACTCAGGGTGCTGACTAACTATGTAAGTCCCCGTATATTTGAGTATCTGGAACAATGTGAAACCTATGAGAATGCTATAGAGACGCTTAAGGCTCTATATATAAAGCCCACTAATGAGATATTTGCTCGGCATTTGCTTGCGACCCGTCGGCAGCGAAACGGTGAAAGTCTAGATGAGTTCCTGCAGGCCCTCAAGACCCTATCTAAAGATTGTGCTTTTAAAGATGCCACTGCTGCTGTGTATAGAGAAGAAGCCATTCGAGACTCTTTCATAACTGGCCTGCTGTCTACTACTATCAGGCAACGCTTGCTAGAGAACAAAACTCTAGACCTCAATTCTGCGTTCTCCCAAGCTAGAGCCCTGGACTCTGCTCGGAAAAGCAGTGAGTCCTACCTGCCAGTAGGTGTCCCTTTACCGGCTGCTGCAGCAGTAGGCCCCCCTCTGGTTGCGAACAACGAGGTTATTGCAGAAGACGGAATCACATCTACATCAGCTGCGATAGTATCAGGGCCTAAGTGCTATTTCTGTGGATATAGTAAGCACCCACGCATGAGGTGTCCGGCTCGGAGTGCTGTGTGCCGGCGTTGTACTAAGAAGGGACATTTTGCAAAGGTTTGCAGGTCTGCCCTTGCCACTCCTCCGAGAGAAGAGGGAGCATCTGCTGCCATATTCCCTACCTTGGCGGCCGCTTTTCCTCGTACCCCCTCTGTACTACTGAAGTCAACTATCAAGGCTAAAGTTAATGGTGAAGAGGTTAGAGCTTTGGTTGATTCGGGTAGCACGGAGAGCTTTATTCACCCCGATCTCATCGCACGGCTCAACCTCCAGAAACATGCCAGCCCGAAGTCAATCTCTATATCTCTATGGCTCAGTCCTCTCTCTCTGCTCAGACCCTGGGACATTGTACCGCTGACTTAATGGTAAATGAGAGAATGTATCATAAACTCTGCTTGTCAATCCTCCCTGGATTGTGTTCGGATCTACTCCTTGGACTTGATTTTCAGAGTCAACACCAAAGTGTGAACTTTCAGCATGACGGTCCGAATACTCCTCTTGTTATCTGTGGCCTCAGCACTCTCAAGGTGGAAACCCCCGACCTCTTCTCCAATCTAACCCCCGATGTCCACCCTATAGCTACCAAGTCACGTAGATATTGCCAAGAAGACCGAGACTTTATTGAGTCGGAAGTGAGCCGGTTACTAAGGGAGGGTATTATTGAACCCAGTAACTCACCCTGGCGGGCTCAAGTAGTTGTTACTCGTAATGAAAATAACAAACGAAGGATGGTTGTCGATTATTCACAAACAGTGAACAGGTTTACCCTATTGGATGCTTATCCCCTACCTCGCATTGATGACACCATTAAAGCAATAGCCCAGTACCAAGTGTTCAGTACCATCGATTTACGCAGTGCTTACCATCAAGTGAAAATCAAGGAGAGCGACAAGCCCTATACAGCTTTCCAAGCTGGCCATGCCTTGTACCAGTTCACTCGAATACCATTTGGTGTTACCAATGGAGTTGCATGTTTCCAGAGAATTATGGCTTCTATTATAGAAGAAGAAAACTTGAAAGGTACCATTGCATACATGGACAATGTGACTATCTGTGGAAGGAATCAAGAAGAACATGATGAGAATCTTCAGAGATTTCAAGAAGTGGCCTCAGCCCGCCAGATCACATACAATGATAGTAAAAGTGTTTTCTCTACCAGGAGGTTAGCAATTCTGGGCTACATCATTGAGAACGGACAAATCCGACCAGACCCCGACCGACTACGGCCTTTAATGGAACTTCCTGTCCCAGGGGATTCGAAGAGTCTACGTCGAGTTCTAGGATTTTTCTCCCATTATTCACAGTGGATCCAACGTTATTCTGAGAAGATCAGACCCCTAACTCAAGCATCGACATTCCCTGTGTCAGAAGAGGCGAAGTCAGCTTTCACGAGTCTCAAAAATGACATTAAACAAGCTGTTGTTCATGCTATCGATGAGGACTCCCCTTTTGAGGTTGAGACAGATGCCTCAGATTTTGCCATTGCAGCCACTCTTAGTCAGAAAGGACGCCCCGTGGCCTTCTTTTCACACACTTTGCAGGGTCCTGATCGAAGTGAATCACGCCTCAGTCGAAAAGGAGGCCAAAGCTATTATTGAAGCTGTTCGACATTGGCGGCATTATCTCACTGGCAGACACTCTCTTATAATAACTGATCAGCGCTCCGTCGCCTACATGTTTGACTGCAAACAGAGAGGTAAAATTAAGAACGAGAAGATTATGAGATGGCGGACCGAACTCTCTTGTTATAGCTTCGATATAGTCTATCGCCCAGGTTCCGAGAATATTCCTGCTGATACATTGTCAAGAGCATTCTGTGCCGCGGTTCTGCAGTCATTTAGTGACTTAGCCCGGCTGCATAACTCCCTCTGTCACCCCGGAATAACTCGTATGTACCATTTTGTGAAGAGTCGGAATTTGCCTTTTTCTATTGAGGATATTAGACAGGTTAACAAATCATGTCGGACATGTGCTGAAGTCAAACCTCAATTTCATTCACCTACTCCGGCCCATCTGATTAAAGCCACTCAACCCTTTGAGAGACTCAACATGGACTTTAAAGGGCCTCTTAAGTCTACTAATCAATACATTTATTTCCTTAACGTTGTGGATGAGTATAGTCGATTTCCTTTCGTATTCCCATGCAAAGATGTCAGTACCCAGTCTGTTATTCGGTGCCTTTGTGAGCTTTTTTCAGTCTTTGGCATGCCTGCATACGTCCATTCGGACAGGGGCTCTTCATTTATGAGTGACGAACTCCATCAATTCCTTTTGTCTAGAGGGGTTGCCTCTAGCCGCACAACCCCATACAACCCGGCAGGCAATGGGCAAGTGGAGCGGTATAACGGCATTGTATGGAAAGCAATTGTCATGGCCCTAAGAACCCGAGGCCTCCCTACTGCTCACTGGCAGGAAGTGCTACCGGACGCGCTCCACTCTATACGATCTCTCCTATGTACGGCAACCAACTCTACTCCCCATGAGAGGCTCTTCAGTTTTGAGAGACGATCTTCAGCAGGACGATCTGTGCCCACATGGCTTATGTCTCCTGGCCCCGTTCTCCTCAAACGCCATGTCCGTAGCAGTAAAAGTGATCCGTTAGTAGATGAGGTACAACTCCTGCATGCCAACCCTCAGTATGCATATGTCCGGCATAGCGATGGTCGAGAAACTACTGTCTCCATACGTCACCTGGCCCCTATTGGGAGAATTGCTGAACCCTCGTCTCAGGATGACCCGCCGAGTGGGGTCCAAAGTGGCGAGCCTGCTGATCAGTCTGGACGGGAACCTATGATGGCGCATTCCCCTATTACCTCCCACAATACTACTGAAGTAACCTGCCCTACGAATGATCGTACCACTACAACTGACCCTGCTGTCACCTCAACCGATCTCTTCAGCCCTGCTACCATACCCCCTATCGCCTCTCAGGATACCCCTGATGCAACCGAGAACAACCCCTATCACTATTGACTCTCAGCCAGTGCGTCGCTCCCAGCGTTACTGCCAACCTCCTGACTACTATCGGCCTCTTTAATCCCACTACTTTTGAAAGCAGAGGGTAAATGATGTGAACAAGTGTGGATTTTATCATGGACATTAACATTCGCACCTATTACCGATTCTTACCATATGTGTGTTGACAATTATTGTGCTGTGTATCACGTGTGATTGTGATGATCCTTACCTGTTGGTTGTCTCTCTGTGTGTGTATGTGAGTGTACTTCCAAGTTGATTAAAGCCAAGTTTTGTAATGAAATCTTAATAGTTATATTCGGCCACCTCACAAATAAACATTGTCAGCGCATGTTAGCCATATTTAAAAACAACAACAACAACAAAACAAAAGCAATTTTGCCTGTGGATTGTGCAATAACATTTACTATGCAAATTCACACAGAGACTTAAGAACTACTTGTTACAATCACAGTAGAAGGATTCATGGGTATAAGCTTGAAACAAAGTAAACAGAGAAGTTCTCAATTTTTAAATGAGCTTTGTCTATGGGATAATGTTTGTGCAGTGGAGGATGAGTACAAAGAAAGGCAATGGAACAGGTGTGTTGTGCAGTATAATAATGACCACATGAAGAAATGGGAAGTCATGACAATGCAGCAACGGCATCAAACCGAGAAATATTACAGAGAAGAAGATGCTAAACGCAGTGAACACAGGAGGAGAATGGAATTTGAAGAATTAAGACAAGAAGGTGAAATAAAACTAAAGAAACAGGAGCTGGAAAAAAATGAATTAGAGAATGAAAGGAAGAAAATAGAGCACCGGATGAAAATGGTAGAGCAGAGAGAGAGTGAAGCAGCAGAAAGTCTACGACGGAAACAGGAGCATCAATGCAGTAAAGAAACGATGAAGTTGGGAAAAAAATTGAATGCACAGGAAATTGAAATATTGAAAATGAAAGAAAAACTTGAAAAGCAACTAGCTATTGAGGATTGTGACTAAAAAAAACAACAACAAATAAAAGACAACAATTGCGATTAACAAAAAAGTAGCTAAAATACTGTTTTTGTGAATGTATTATAGCTAATCGTAGTAAAATTTATTATTTTATCATAGTATATTAATTATAAAGTGTGGCAGTATATAAATTATGTATTACTGATAATTAACTGGCAGTAATAAGCCAACCCATTACAGATTACTATCAACTCTCTTATCCCCTTATTTGTGATGTGATTGTAAGTAAGCAAGAAATTATAGTATACTATTCGGAATAGTGCAGGACTGCTGCATATAGGAGGACTGTGGTGTAGCAGAGGCATCTACAGTGCTAATGACAGGGAAGGACCCAAATTGGTTAATAAAAATAATATAGCTAGCTATACAGTGTAAATGATTTGGACATTTGTTTATGAGTATGTAAAGTCACCCTATGATAACTGCCCTAGTTGCTATTTATATTAAAACTTTTCCATGAACTCAGACCAGATGCCACATGTCATTCAGGTATTTTGAATAATATACTTATAAATGATTTGAATAATCATGGAAGCATACATACTAGTGCAACTACCTCCCCCCCCCCCCCCCCCCCCCCCCCCCCCCCACCCTTTTCATCCCCTCTCACCCCTTTTCATCCCCTCTCACTTATTCTAAAAGATTATGTTTAATTCCTTGGTAGCCAACTCAGTTACTCATTAAATTAGCTAGCTACCTTTAGCTACCTGTTTACGTCGAATCATGCACTGTCAAACTAATGACAAACAAACGGCTTTTCAAAGTGTGGGCTATCAAAGCAGCCAGCTGTGATTTTTCCGAACTAGTCAACTACAGTTAGCTTTGCGTGCTGTTTGTATGGAAACCTAACATAAAAGTATGCAGGCAAAAATGCTGTTCTTTGCTAAATCATGAACTGTGTTTGCTAAATTGTGAATTGTGGATCTCAGTTGAATTGAATTTCAAGTATTAGTAGTCTATTATAGTTTGGAAAAGGTATGGTTACACCTAGATGATCATTTCCCCCCTTTTATTATATTTAGCTGAATTGACCACTAGTCTTAGCTAGATAGCTTTTTTTTTTTTTTCTCAGTCCGTTTTGCACACATGAATTGCTTTAGCTATTTCTTTGGTTAGCTACCCATTTTTCAAAACATGAAACAGTAGGCAACTCATGAATTCTAAAACGTCCACACGTCTTTGCCTGACCCTCCAGCTTTTGCTGATTTGCTCAACAGACTTCTTAAAACGATTAGCTACTTGGAATTGTCAGTAATACTAGCTACCATACGAGTGGAATACAACTCTGTCCATTAATTTCTTATTCCTTTGAAATAAACATGTAATTTGAAAGCAAAATAGCTATTAAAAAAGGTTCTTTGACAGAATTAGCTATAATGTACTTGTAACTTTCAGTGATTCCTATATCTTGAGGATCAGGACACTATGCTGCAGTTGACATTTACAGTGGATGTTGCACGGCAACAATAAGTTCTCATTAGTGGATCTGCTTGAAGCCAGCTGTTTTACTCGTCTAATGGCAGAAGAGCACTGCGCAAATTTCCTACATCCCACCAAAGTCATTGAATTTCAGTGTCATGGACACACATACATTTGCCATGTATAGCTTCACTGCATCAGCTACTGCTATGTTTTCAGAATATTGCCCATCATGACTTCCCTTAGAGCTAACAGCCGGCAGAAACTGAATATTTGAGATACATTTCTTCCAGCCAGAGAGATTAGCTCTGAGAAGTCACATGAAGGTCGTCATTTCAACATAATTTTGAGTGAAACTTGTAGCTAGCTGTACGTAATAGCTTTAAGTTTCCTTAGTTGTGCTACATGGTCTTCTGCTTTCTGTATGATTTCAAGGTAGCTACTTTACCAATTAAAGTTATGAATGCTGCTCTAAAATGATCTTGTGAGCCTTGATTCTTGATTTTCTTTCCCAGCTAAATTCCCCGCATTACCAAACATTGCTTTAAAGATATTCATAATGGTGAAAGGTATTGATAATGTTACTGTTAATTCAACCATCTTCTGTAGAAGCTCATGAGTGTGCTTTCTATTATAAATAGTAGTGACTTCAATATAATTAGCTATGCTTAATTTCCCCAATCATTTATGTTTTTGACATAATGGTGGTAGTTAGCCACTGTACTTTATTATGGGATATATGCTATAATTATAACATGGTTAAAAAAAGGCTCTGTCTATTTGAACTTATGATGGTGAGAGTAGTTTAGCATTTATAGCAGACCCTTTACCTACCACTACACTGGGGAAACAGGGTGTCTAGCAAAATGTAGTTCAAAATCTGACTTTGTTTTGACTGGGAGGCAGAAAGCGCTAGCTGTGGAAGCCACACTTAGTGGCTGTGACTCTTTCATATACCCTTACCTTATTTCATTAGTTAACCACAACTTACCCCAAAGACTAGAATGCAGCTGCTATCAGAAGGCCAGTTCCAGCATAGTGTAACTAGGTAAAGGGTCTAGCTAAAATGGAGTGAAATAGTACTTACCTAGTTAATTTCTGATCATAAAGCTATGAGCCATGAGCAGAAACTAAAACACAGGTCTACTCGCCCATGTGGGTCATAGAAGTTCAACCGAAACATTCTCCCGTTGATTTAACTAAAGAGAAGGGAATGGAGTGACATTATGTGCATCTTGCTTTAACAGGTACAAAAATACAACACATACGTATACCAACAAAACAATTGTAAAGATATCATGAAGGAAAAGTATAAATTAAAATGAGCAGTAAAGTGGAGATAGTATTAGTAATGACAGGTGCTACTTAGAGTCAGAGGCATTAGCTGATGGTGGGTCCTTTCCAAAGTTCGAGTTCTCATGTAATAAAACGTATTCTCTAGAACTGAATCCGAACTTTAGCATATCCTAAATAACACACACCACACAATAAACAAGAGCCATGGAATAATGAGTGGTGCACTAGCCTCACCTGTTCTTTCAATTCATAGTATTTAGCAGACTCTATTCTGTTGCTGTTGATGTACGTTCCATTAGTAGACCCGAGGTCAATCATGTAGGGACTGGAAGAAGAAAATTATATCAATTTTTACATTTAAACAATGAAACATGGCAACTAATATTTGGTAATGGTGGTCAAGTCATTAGAACCAGAAAAATTAAAGTCAAGTCAGTCACGAATATACCTCATGTAAGGTAGCAGAATGTGCTGCTAGTTCTTTCTATATTCAACTGAGAAGAAAGATGAAATGTACATGTACAGTAGGAGTCAAAAAAAGTTTCTAATTCCGTTCCGTAGTACGGCCGTAAAACGGTAGTTTTTAACTGTAGTGTTTATCGTTGCGTTCCTTACCGTTTTGACTAAACGGCCGACACAGTTTACTAAAACGGTAAAAAATGGTGAAGCATTTCCATTGAGTCACAGATATTTTCTAGCTAGAAACTCTTCTATAGCTATATCAGCAAGCTAAGGCCTTGTATCGACCATTAAACGCTACGGGGATAGTGCAAAAAAGCTCGTATAAATTTTTAACTTGCTTCAATAAAGCTGCAGACTGAAGTTCCGACGGGCACCGAGGTCCGCACTTCATAGATCTTCTGTTAGCTACTGATGGACCTCCATAAAAAATCTAAGCCGGAGAAGGCCCTAACATCAAGAAAACGTCGATACTGTGCGGTGGTCGAACTAACAGTTCTCTGCGAGACAACTTCAGATAGGACGGCTTCAATATTTTTTAACCCGAAAAGCGCCGCCTCTGGAGCCTGTAAACAAAAAATCAGAACGTTTTATTGGATAAACGTTTTTTTATATTTCTTTGAGCGAGACATACGGTGAACGAGAAAGATTAAAACGGTAACGCGGTCGAACGGAACGGCCGTTTTTCAACAAACGGCGTACTGTTTTTTCTCCATTTTTTAATTGTGCGACGGCCGTTCTACAGAACGGAATTCGAAACTTTTTTTTGACTCCTATTGTAGCTAAACTTAATTTGGGAAGTGGTACTTGCAGTCTTCTGGGTCTTTTTAGAATTGCATTAATGGCTAGCACTATTATTTTCAGCTCTAACGTATATAAAAAACAAAAAAACTAAAAAACAAACAAAACAAAAACGAAACAAAAAACAACAACAACAACAACAAAAAACAAACCTCCTAGAAGGTGAATAAGAACTGCTCAATCAAAATTAGTTTTTAAGAGTTTATTTCTATTATTTTGCCTAAAGCCATGGGTACAAGTCAGTTGCACTACTCTGTTCGGTTGGCAAGACTTGCATAGCTATATAAACTATTCTCGGGCTTTTGGACCTCATTAGTGAAGTCCCATACCAACCTCCACATCGTGGTATAAACTGTTGGTAATCAAGATACGTGAGTGCTTGCCGTGACTCACCGTACTCTCCTGCCAGTGGAGCCATCAGGTTTGTCATACTGCATGAGACGATACTGCAGAACTGCATGCTGCTTGGAACAGGAAGGATGGTCTATTGCCATATCACACACCTGAGACAAAAACAATCACAGAATAATTAGCTAATTTATTAATTAATTATTAAATAATAATAATATCTTGCAAGTACCCCGCCACACCGTGGCGCTTGATGTACAAACTTTTGCAAACTTAGGAATGCAGTAGCATCTTGGACTGATTGCTATCCACGATTTGTGGTGAATTGTGGTTAGTTACTGTACACGTGAAGACTTCTCCCAACTCAGTTAAGTGAATGAATTATTCATGAATACACACATGCAGTGTTCAGTTCTGTATAGAATGGAGAATGGACAGGGCAAGACCTAGAGAGAGAGGGAAGAAAGTCTTATGGTTGAGTGTGTGTGACAAAGTTGTGGGTCACTGGTTCAAACTAGTGTTGTTTTAGTTAACTAAAACTAAAACCAAAACCCCTTAGTTTTGGGGTATTTTACTTTTGGTAAGAATAACTGAAACTAAGCTGTAGAGAATATGAAAAAACTAAAACTAATTATTTTAGAAGACAGTAAATTCAATAATAACTAAAACTACCAGTAGAGTGGATGACAAAAACTAAAACTAAGCAATTTTATTGTAAACAATTCACCTTGAATTATGTCATTATTAAATGAAAATATAAATTCCCATCAAGTAATTATTCTCTAAACTACATAACAAATACCATACTTTATTAATAATACCCAAGTTTTCACAGAAATATGCCATTTTTGAAGTTCTTTGGGAAAACTACATGAACAACTTTCTTTAAGGAGTCTCATTATTGCAGAATTTGAGAGGCAACATAAATTAACTAAAACTAAGACAATTGATAGTATAACTAACTAAATCTTCTACATGGTATTGAAAAAACTAAAAACTAACTAAATCTTCAGGGAGAATTTGGGAAAAATTAAAATTAAGCATTCAAGATACTTTTTTAGTATGAATAACTAAAACTAAGAAAGTCTGGAATCGCTAAACCAAAACAACACTGGCTAATTGGAAGCACTTATTTTCTAGTCAGTCAACTATCCTGCAAGAGAGCTTGATGCTTTGCCTATTCAGGTAACGATGATGCTTTACCAACTTGCTCACCCCGTGAAATATTTATGAATACACACTGTCATTGTCGATAATGTGTAATAGATAATAATAATAATAATTGACCATCAATGTGTCCAAACTAAAACCATCAAATTTTGAAGTAAACAACACAATAATCCAATAGAAATTGTACCAATGTGTTACTGTAGTAATCATACACTAATCACAAAGACTGGAGACGTCAGTGAAGATAGAAACATTAGATTCACTAGGAATTCCAAATAGAGCACACTAAAAATGTAGTACAGGGGGTTCTACAAAATCATTTGTTCGGAGGGGAAGGAGGTATAGTTTTAGCTCCCAATCATGTGCAAGAAACCCAGATTTCCATGCACAAAGTAAGTATCGAGTGCCAGTACTCACCCTCCTGTCTCTGCCAATGAGATACGCACTTTGTCTGTGCAGGTAGAAGGTGGCTACAAAATATTAATTAATTAACGAGATGAGGATGATTAAATATAAAAACAAAGTTAATTACTCACGTAAAGATTCCTCTCCCTTGAAACCATAGAACCGCCATCTTGTTTTAGGGATGCGAGCTTCTTCTGGTTCACTGTAGTTAATCACCACACCCTAGTTGTTGTATACAGACACATTGGTAACTCAAGTTCGCGCAAATGCCAGTACATAAAAAAAAAGAATAAATAAATATATATATATATAATATATATATATGTGACCGTCTACAGGAAAACCGGGCACAACGCGGCGTGCGTAAATATCAAGAAAAGATCGCTCGATTTCTTAAAAATGTATTGTTTCAAGCCGACGGAAGGGAACGGTTAGGTCTATTATAGTGGGAACGACTTAAGCTACGACGATAAAACTTGGAGAGCTCAATATTTGGACGCCGACAACTCTGCAAGTGCAAAAAAAAATTGTTCGAAGGGTGCCGCGTTGTGTCCGGTTTTCCTGTAGACGGTCACATATATATCTAGATCAAACTTTTCAATGAGAAGTAAATTGTTAGGTATGTGGAAAATCTAAACGTTGACATTGCTACAGTGTGTTTCAACATTCCAGCAGTATGGGATCAAGATATACATAATCAATGTACCTCCATTTTTTTTTCCATTTTACATTTTTACCCACTCCTCCTGAATTTACTACCACCTACTCACTCTGTATGTGTTGGTCTCAGCAGCCAGTTTTCCAGACAGGCCAAAGTCCTGCTCGGGGACAGCTGAAGCAGTCTCTTCAGAGCTGTCCTGCTGATCTTCTAACCGATCTGCGCCAGATGAATGACTAGAACACACACACAAACATACACACAAACACATAATAACTCAATCCATTTGAATGTAAAACAAGCAGAGGCGAGGACAATATTGGCGACATGCTGAAAATAGTGGTTAATTTATAAATAAATTTGCTACAAACACATCCGGTAAGTTAAAAAGATTGCATGTACCTTTCCTCACCGACCCACATCACGTGGTTCAAGGATCTAATCATACCATTGGAGTGCTGGTTTCTCTTCATGAAAATATCAACACCTCACTTTTGCTGCCTCATATGAAGTGTACACTACTGTGGTTTTCAAGCTTCTTACATATGGGAAAGAAAAATATAATAATGTTTGGCTTCTTTCTACAGGCAAAAGGCATTCTTTAAAGGATTGGTTTGTACTTTTTTTTAGTAAACAGAGAGGGGCGATAAGATGGTATTAGCATAGATTGGTGAAGATGGGTGTTAATTTGTAGGAATAGAAAGTGAACTAGTACAAACTTTCAGTTATCACACCTTTCTATAAAGGCTTCACGCCGAGAAATCAAAACAGCAAAAACCAAAAACCAAAAACAAAAACAACAACAAAAAACCAAAAAAGCACAACTAAACTGGATCTGTTGTTCTTTACTAGTGAGTTAGCACACACATCAGAAGAATGCTCTCCTCCGTCATACACACACACACACGCACACACTGAATCAACCACTTCACTACTACAGCTTACGTTAGCCGATTAACCCCGATTGACGCGTACACGCGTCTAAATTGGAAAAATCGATAACCGCGGAGGACGCGTCAATGCGTCAAAAATGCGTCTTCGCGTCCACTTCGCCCTAGAGCTTTGTGGAGTCAAGGAAGCCACCAATCACAATTGCAGACGATTCTATATTGTTATAAGTATCTTTTAGGCTTATAAAATACATAGACTTCCATAAGAAAATGTTGAGTCACAACAATAAGACTTCCTTCTTATAAAGTATAAATTGAAAATATATTTCATAATAATAATAAAGGTACACAGAATAATTTTTTACAAACCAATATTACTTTAGCTATAACTGCTCATTATATGACAAGTAGAAAGCTATCTTGGCAAGTGGAACACTGGCACTTCAGCATCCTAGTGATGAAGACAATATTCTTGACCTGGCACAGCATGGCAGTGACAAGGATGGCAGTAACTCTGGTGGTAGTGATGAGGAGTTTGATGACAGGAAGAATGACTTCAGTGCTGATGGGTGTAGTGACTGTAGTAGTTACTAGATGGTCAAGGACTCTGCCGAGAGAACGGAATTGATGATTCTGAAAGGTAGCGATTCTACAGGAATTTCAACCACATTCTTTATAGCAAAAAGTAAAAATAAATATTGTTATATAACAGGTGAGATTGAGGGAGCCCATACTTCTATTATGTTATGACCAGTTGCACTTGATAGTAAGATCACAAGCTATTCTGTCAACAATGCAGCCTACCAGCACATCAAAAGTAAAGACACCTTGGAGTACCAAACCAAATATTCTATCATTCATTTGTGATGTACTCTTTTTCATACACAAAAGCCAATAAAAAAGCTTCACTGTTCACAAAATTTATAACAGATGCTCAGTTCAAAATAATACACACCCTAAATAAATATCAACAAATTCTTCCTGATTGTAAGACAAATGTGTACAAAAACACTTTCTCTTACCTCTATGATCCAGTAGCAAACTGCTTCAGCCATGAAACCATACTTCCAACCTTACTAGAGTGCTTACTAAGAGCCGCGTCGTGATGCCATCAAAGTTTTTGCCAAACGGTGCGAGTACTTTGTTATTTTTAAGTCGGGAACAGCTCCTTAGTGTCGTATTTATGCTTTCCCAATAGCCTAGAGCGTACTCTATCGTTCGATAATACTGTTCCCGAGGCAATCTTCAACCGTTCGTCTTCTTTCTCTCGTTTAGTGTCACCCTCCCACCAGGCAATCAATCCTCTGTGTCTCGCGTGCGCCCGTGACCGCATTACGTAAGGCGCAATTAAAATTATTATTCGTGTGTAATCGGTTAGAAGCTTTATCAAGAGCAAACTTTAAAAAATAAACATCTTTAATTGCAGTGGCTACTAAACAATTTAATGCCACTTAAAATTGCTGCAAATTGTGGGAAAATACAGGAAGTGCTCAAATTTATTTACCTAACATACAAGTAGCTGTTTCAAGCAATTCTAGGTCCGAGTTGAAGCAATTCATGCTCTACACTACTTGTATTTGCTACCTGCCAACAAATAACCAGTATGACGTACTTGACGTGATATATTTGCTTCTACTTGATAGCAAACACAACCACTTGCATAACTATTCCAACTCTTAAACGTAGAGGTCACACATAAAAGGGCTTAACTGGAGACTTATTTCGTGACAAGTGGAAAACAGCGGCTGCTAGTTTTGTCACCAACGTCCCAGAGACCATTTTAGAACATATTACAGCAACTCTGACGCAGTTAATTCAACTGCACAGGATGTACAGTTTACAGTAGGAGTAATGCCAGATCATATCCTGAGGGGTCACCTTCAACCTACAAGTATTTTGGCACACACACACGCACACATGGCAGTGATAGGAGCTAGATTTAGTTATTCCACTATATCACTCTTAAACTTGGCCATATACATTGCATTGAATTATAAACATGATTTCTACGTTGAAGAGTTAACTTAACTCTCAATTATATTTTATATATTTGCATTATACCCACTGGCAGTCCCATACCTCGCAAATGCCTTGACCTATGTACTTACCTGTTGTCAGTAATTTGCAAATTCCTTCTCTCTTCCCTGGAGTCATCAATATCTTCTTTTCTCCTATCCCTATGACCATTTTCATCTCTGCCTCCTCTCTTATCTCTCTTCCAATCATCTCTCGGTCTCCTTCTATCTCTGTCTTCCCTGTGGCGATTCTCTCGGTGCCCAACATCACTTCGTGGTCTTCTCTCCACTTCTAAATCTCCACCTGAAGATCTCCTCCTGGGCTTTCTGGCAACTTCTAAATCACCATCTGAAGACCTCCTTCTCTTCCAATCCCTCCTATGGTCATCTTCGTGGTCTCTTCTACGCATTTAATAACACTATATACTTTACACAGCTACCAGCCAGGGTTGTAATTCTTACCGTTTCATAGGACTTCTTGATCTTCCCCTATATTCACTTCTGTAGCTGTCTTTCCCTCTCTTAGAATTCCGGTCACCAGATTTGGTGTCCATCGCCTGTTTCGAATATCTTTTCCTACCTTTTGTGAGTTGACTTCAACAACAGAGAGAGCGTAGTGCCAGCTTACAATTGATCAATTCGTAAAATGACGACGATGACGACCTTTACCATGTGCTAATGGGTGTGGTTTGTTTTAATCTTTTTTTTTTTTTGACGCGTTCACGTATAATAAACTGTGGGGATAAAACCGCAGGATAAAAAAAAATGTCTGACTTGTTGACTTCGACTTTGTAAGAAGAGGGTCAGTCAGCATTTGCTAAAGGTCTTTTCGTAACCCGAAGAATTTAGGAAATGGATGTAAGAGTTGTTAATGTTCAAAATACACGAAGAAAAGTTGAAGTCGTGAACTCTGATACGCTATCTCGAAGTGACAGTTGTTATACAGACAGAGTACTACATAAATTACTCTCGTCAAATTTGAGACGGTACCAACGGTGGACGAACCCGTTTCTTTCGTGAGACCAGTACTTAAAAATAGCTTTTCGTAACGTAAGCATTCTTAGCAGTAGTCATAATACTGAGTATTTGAATTTTTTTTTATTTGCGTTCAATACTCAGCCTAGTCATTCATTTTCATAAGTGTAGTTAATCTAAACATTTTAAGCACAACTAAGCATTTTATAAAAAGTTTCACTCAAGGGGGCAAAATGTCACAGTCAAAACCAAGGGTAGTAAAGGTACATTCGAGCAAGTCGTCAAGCGAAAGACTCTCAAGTGACTTTCAAGGAGCAAAACAGAAATTAAAGACCCCTAAACGTACCAACAACAGGCCAGCAAGAAAACCTTCGCCTCAGGGTAGCAGGAAGCAGAATAATGCATCCGATGGAGTAGTAAATGCCGTGGAGGATGTATCGAGCAAAGCAGAAGTGGCTAGAATGAATTTGAAGACTTTGCAAAATATTGACGGAGGGATTAGTAAAATTTTGTGTACTATTCCACTCGTGGAGCTCTACCGGTACAAAGGATATGACAATATGTGGGTACGTAGAGAATATGTATGGTTTCTAGTGTAGTGAAGTCTTAATGTATATATGTGTAGTTATAGGGTTGTTTATTTTATGATTTTTTGCCAGTTCACTTGTGGATGGGGCCACCTCATGCAATTCAATTGGGGATTGCTCCACATATATCTCTAGCTAGGCTTTGTTGCTGCCCAGGAAATGATCAGTTAGGCCCAGGGTGTGTAGAAGTTCGTTTACACCTCCCCATGGTGCATTAGATGGCATGCATCATTCACATGAATTCACTGTATTTGGTAATGACTACTCGGGGCAGCCTTTACAAAGTGAATAATTTGTAACCTGTTGTGTGTTTATTACAATTTGGGTCATTAATGTTTGTTGATTCCATTTGGTCTGCAGTGTGTACTGAAATTCAGATTGCATTCTTGAGGGTGACTAAAATACCTATTTTGTTAGTGGTCTATTCAGCTGGGTGCTAATTAAAAAAAATATTTTTTTTTAACTTTGTGGCTGTTGTACATATGTAGAATGGTGGTATTTGGGAATGTATGTTTTTCTTTGCTATTGTCTCTCTATCAGAACCCACTGTAATGTTGAGTGGCCTCCTTGCTCAGTGTGCCTTTCACTGATTAGCACTATAACATTCCATTTGTGAACCTCAAACAGCAAAATGAGCTTTAATGTGTTATATAGAATTGGGAGAGGGAAGTGGATGGGTCTTTGTCATTAAAGTTGCTGCTTGTGAAGTGACTAAATTCAGGGTTTATTTTTTGTATATTCCTTTGGTTTGAAAGTGACACTCTGCTATTGAGGTTTTGAACTGTCAGCCATAGAAACATCATTAGGAAGTTAGTGAGAAGTCTGGAAGCCTGCAAGGTTATGCCCCACATTTTTATTCTAAAAATGGAGAAGACAGCAGTTATAAAAAATTGGGGGTTTTTTTTTAACCCTTCCCTCTCTCTCTCTCCCTCCCCCCTACTTTTTCTCCTCCTTTGGCTATTTGGCTCTGAGGTAATTAGACTGATCATCCAGCTGCCCTTAAGTTACCTGTGGTTGCCTTGGTGAAAACTGATCTGTTGCCTTAGTTTTTGTTTACTGCTTAAATTTGGTCTACTATAAAAAGGTGCGTGTGTATTTTCCCCCTCCTACATAGCTGTAATTGTTCAGGTTTCAATGTTTTGTGTAGAATTTATTTGGAGTATCTAGTTTCATTTTCTATTATTATTTTTTTGGTCAATTTGATTTGGTGTCAATAAATTTATATTTTTGTTACTTCACTATCCATTTTACTTACTTCGTCCTCTAAGCATTGTCGTGTTGTAGAATTATACTTCTCATAGATCATATGAAGTTGGGGTCAAACATGTTCTGCCACTTTTTGGAGTAGAAGGTCAATTTCTGAATTATTACGTTGTAACTGGCTCATAGTACATATTGCCTTAGCAGGGCAGAAAGTAAGAGTGTTGTTATATATATTTTTTCCAGGAGAGAACTACATATGAAGGAACATTATTCGTTTTTTTGAGGTAAAATTTTCCTTCAAATTGTTAATTTTTTATTGCACTGTTGTAGTACAGCAATTTATTTTACTATTAGTGGTCTGCAATATAAACATTTTTTAAAATTGTTTCTAAGAAATGAATGTCAAGTTTGTGCCTTCTAATTTAGAGCGTTGTTAATTAATTAACTTCAAATTAGTAATGCGCTTACATAGCAAGTGTGAATTAGTGTCGTAGTCGTGTAGCATAAGTTCGCACTTGTGGTCACACGGCTCCAGATGTTTGTCCCCTGGGTGTGTTTTTGCTTCATCCAATGGTACTCATGTTCTTATGTGTCTGTAGAGAGCTGGTTCCCAAGGGCAGCCGCGGGTTCATGATTCTGAATAGACTCAATAGTGAAAACACACAAGAGAATATCAACCCAGGCATGGAGTTTAGGGAACAGTCTCCATTCCTGCTCTACAAAAGAGACAATTCTGGTAAATTTTATTTTGATACCGCATTGTAGCATACAAATTTTGGATGATAATTAAATATGAGGTGGGTGTGGTTAATGTTCTTTTGATTTATTTTTTTTGTGTGACCTGTCAGTACCCTATCTAAGTTAGGGAAGAAAATTATTGAATCATTTTGATAGTCCGTTTGCTCGATATTTTCAGTACAAGCTTATAAGTGCTGATTCTCCTCCCCTAGCTGAAATATATATTAGTTCCATTAACTTATGCACATACCTGGTACCCATGATTTCTTTAACTAACACTGGGAATGTGATCTATTACTAGTTGCTCGTAGCTGAATCAGCATTGTTGTACTTAAAATACTCACATGACATTACATCATCAGCCATATTGTGTAGCTTTTCTCCTTATATGTAGAGACCAGCCAAGGTTGTTATGCTACTGGTGAATTAGCCGCAAAAACTATACTATGAAGTCATTCTTAGCGAGTAATCTCATTTGTGGAATGTCTTAGTCAGCAGTGAGAGGTATACCTAAGGTGTTGGAATGTGGTACAATGTGATGTTGATGCAACTCTTGTTATTGTCTGGAAATTCTAGGATTATACGTGTAGATTCCATTTCCTCCAGATAAATTGTTCTTTTTTTTTTTTTTTTTTTTTTTGTGGTGAAAGTACATAATTCTGTTCAAAAAGGTGCAACAACATTCTTTCCCCCCCCCCCCCCCCCCCTCCCCAGTGTACTGTATATGGTTAAAGTATGCATAATGTATGGCAAATTTCTATAACGGTAAAGTTTAATGTCATTTAAGTTTGAGGTTGTATTACTAAATGATTCTCTTTGTCCATTGTGCGTTTGTGTGTCTGTAGGTGATATATTTGGTCTTTGTATCAAGGAAGAGCAGGACTTTGCCCAGGCTAGTAAATTGTTGAACAGGTGAGAGAATAGTATTGACTAAGGGCCTGTAACCTCTGTATTTACTCACACACAAAGTCATGCTATTAACAAGGAAGGTGTAATTATAATTTTAATATTTTCCTGTTATAATTAATTCTTAGTGTCTATCTTGTTATGTCAATAAAGCTGGGAATGATTGGGCTGATATTTTACCGTGAAACAGGCTTACCCTTTGCCGTGTGACCACTTCACTTGTTTTTGAGAAATGCGTGTCTTTGATTAAAACATTCTGTCATACTTTAGGTTGTCCGATGAAAGCACTTCCCCAGCGTCATACGATGTATCCTCCTCAATATCCCCCTCACCTAACACCACGGGGGGCTCTCAATCTCCCGTATTCCACTCCGAGGGACCCCCAATTAGCGTCGAGGAGGGCGTGGTGGTAGGAGGAGTCAAATCAGGACGAGATGTGGACCTCCAGGAGGTGATAAACCACGCCTACTTGGGAGGTCACTGTTTCAGCGACGACACGGAAGGGAGCATAGATGGGGTGGAGCTACCGTCTCCCCCGAAAGCTTCCGATAAAGAAAATTTGCCTCACCGGTTGTCTGGTTCGAATATCAGCAGTAGGGATTCCAGTGTATCCTATTCCAAAGTCAACCCAGTGTATAACATCACTTACTGTCAACCAGTGTCCAGCTTCCCTCAGCAGATTCCTCTGGCATCAGTGGCAGGATCAAATCGTGTTACCTCAGCTAATGGGCACGCTCAGATGAGCTTGCAAGGAAAGCAATCCAGGACGCCTGATTTCAAGCTAACGGCACACAGAGATGTCAATTCACTTTCTTCCCATTCGAATCACTACATGGTGCAGCATGCAACCAGTCTGGACGAAGGCAGGGGACATGTAGTAACGCAATATGGACGATCTCCCATCTTGGGTCACTTGAGTAATGGGTTTTCGAGTAGCATGGGTGAATTTAGTCCGCATCAGAAGGGAGAATTGTCTAGGTCGGGCAATTCATCTCACGTGAGCATGAATAATTCACACGACGCGGGAGTTCGCGATGATACCATTGTCAGAAAATTGTTTTCTGCTCCTGTACCTGCACCTTCCGACCCCGTGCAAGATGGCATTAGTCCTGCCGTTCTCACACTTTTCTCTCGTGCCAACGGTCAGCAGGACGCTGCGAGTTACCACACCTCCTCTTCCATGCCGTCTAGCTACCTTTCGTCGTCTTTAGGTTCGTCGTCGCACATGTCAGCCATGTTGTCTCAGAGAATGCAGCAGTCCTCGGCTCTCTCATTGGATGAGGTGGAGAAGCAGATGAAAGAGGAACCCTCAAGTGCAGTGTATAAAAGTGCTTCCCAAGATGCTCACATGACCTGGAAGACAGGAGGCGTGTCAGTTTCACACCATGTGTCTCCTGTATCAACCAGTGGATATGGTTCAGCTGCTGGAGGAATGATGCCTTTAGCAGCTCTGACTTCAGCTCACAATCGGTCAACTTCGCATCAATCGTCAACTCACCAGAAGTCTTCTCACCTTCCTCCGCCCACTCAATCTGTGTCTTCTCGTCCCAATCCATCCACTTATTCAATGTCTTCTCACCTCCCTCCCTCTCAACCTGCACCATCTCACTTCCTTCCTCCCACTCAAGGGCCATTCTCTCCGCCCACTCACATAGTTACTTACCAGTTACCTCCTCGTCCCTCACACCCAGTGTCTTCTAATCTCCCTCCTGTTGCTCTGCCTCCAACACAACTTGGAGAAGACTCCCGCCTCGTCCAGCCTTCAGCCTTCTCTGTGTCCTCGGGAACGATGGCACCAACTTCATCAACCACGGTTACCTCTCGTCCGCTCCTCCTCCCATCTTCCTTATCAAACATGTCCGCTATTACAGTGGAACCTCCTACTCCGGTGTCGATACCTTCCAAGGCTTCCTTGGAATTGGGGGAGTTCCCTTCGATTCCCCCTCTCATGCACTCTCCCGGCATGATGGCTCCACCTCTCAATAGGTCTACGGGATCCAAGTCATCGATCAAGAAGGCGGCCAACGAAGGCAGTATTCCAAAGAGGGCGTCGTCAGCAGATAGTGAATCATCGTCATCTCAGTGCGTATGGAGTCAATTGTCACCTCCAAGTCCACCAGAAAAAGTGAGGGTTTTTTTTTGTTTGTTTTTTGTTTTGTTTTTTGTTGTTGTTGTTGTTGTTGTTTTTTTTTTTTTTTCTTTTTGTTATGGTAAAACAAACATTGACTTTAAGTAACCCTTTTGTACAATGTTAGTACTTTAATCTTTCATTTTTTATCCAGACTCCGAATCAGTCCTCTACTGCTCCAAGACGTAGCAAGACTGCTCCTAACAACAGTACCCTCATGTCCCCCCAGCAATTCTTGGAGTGTCGACCCTCTGGACCAGTTGCTTCAGATCGGGAACATTCTGAAGCTGATCTCGTCTCCAAAGATCAGTTCCAACAGACGCTGATGTATTTGTTGCAGGTATTATAGTTTCTGTGGAATAGTTTTATTTATACTTATTGATATTATTTTATTTACTTTTTTTTATTTTTTATTTTTTGCAGAATGATAAATCCTTTGTGGATAAGATATATGAGACTCACAGACTTTTGGTACAATCTTCTGCGCCTCACCAACTGTAAACTTTTCCTTTTACTTTGTTCTTGTTTTTATTTATTGTTTTTTTGTTCCATTTTACAATTTATACTGCATGTGTTTTCTTCAGCTTTCATACTATTGGCCACTTAGTTTTTAGTTGCTTATTTTATTTTTTGCTATTCTGTGTTTTTCTCATGAAACTTTCTGTACAGCTGCTGCTGTATTTACTATTTTTTTGTTTAGTTTTCCTTTTGTTTCTTAACCTTATTATTTCTTATTGTTTTTTGTTTGTTATTTTTGTTATTGTTTTTTTTTTCATTTTTGTCTCATTTTTGTTATTATTGTTGATAATTTCAGACCCAGTCATGTCATGAAAGGGCGTCTGATTTTGTTGTTCATTGTTCTAGACGACATCCACCTTTGAACTTATTACCCATCATGTTATAGCTATAGATATAGATACTGTATTAGATATGGAGTAGTTCTTTTGTTTTTGTAGAGTTTTATCAACAATTTACATAATAATATTTAAGTACTGAGAGAAACTAGAGAAAAAAGTTAATATGTTGTGAGTTCTGAGAGAGAATGGTTATCTGATGACCGTAATAGAAGAGGAAGTGATCATGCCAGACTGAGATACCATGTGAACATGTTGTAATGTGGTAGCCACAACAAGGCTAGAAGCATGCTTGAGTCTTCACTGCAAGGGCCATTGTTGTTGCTAGGATGTCCAGCTATCAGGGGTGTGATGTTGAAGTTCTGTCAGTCTGGGGAAAAAAAAGTTGGCCTTGAAACGTTTCTCTAATTTTGTTGGTGATCAGAGCGCTGAAAATGGAAGGTAACTAGTTTTGTTTTGTTTTTTTATATTATTGAATCTGGAGAAATATAACGAACTTTGTGAAGTATGAAAGCGAATGGTATCCGCGGGTTTGTGAATGTCGTACAAAGGGATTAGTCAACCATTTAATAAGGCGCATGCTCAGTTTGTAAAGTACACACTTTGGTTTTGAACTAGCTCAGCAGCTTTGAATTAAGTTAGTTGTAGTTTGTTGTGGTTTATGGTCATGAACTCGGCCGCCCGCATTCAATCGTCCCTTACCCCCTTACCGATGGAATCCAAATCTGACGTGTCTCTTCCAACTCTGCGCAAGCTGTCCTCGTCGCGCACTGAAGAGAGTCTGTCTACAGCCAGTCAAGGTTATTGTGTCTCCTTTTGTATTGGGTTATTTTCTTATCTCTCCTTTCATATAAAGTTATTCTTATGCTAAATGGGCTGTAATTCGTTTGGTCATAATTCTTTACGTACGTTGCTCACTTCCTCATTGACAAGTGAAGAATCGTTAAGTGCTAGAAAAATCATACCTGTCAAAGTTACTTTTACAGCAAGGGTGGGTTTGAAGCAATATAGCTACTAATGTCAACGAACATTGGTCAAATCTGTGGTGTCAGTGACAACTATACATTATAGCTATATGCAATTGAACACCCATGTTTAACTACTTGTGTGTGATAACTTGCTGTCTTGCGTAGCCAAACCCTTTACCAATCGCTACGCAGGAAATGGGTCTGGTCAACTGACATAGGGCAAGTTGTGTTTGCACCGTCAGCAACATAGGGGATCACAGTATATGTAATGAGTACAATATTTTAGCAACTGCTCTTTACTTCCCGAATGAAAATCAGTATACTTGCATACTTTTAAGCCTTGGTTAATTAGCTCCACCCTCGCCTTCTCGGATCTATTGTTCTACGCAGCCCCATTAGCAGGGAGGAAGCTGCACAACTTGCTCAATGTCAGTTGACCAGACCCTTTCCCCGCGTAGCGATTGGTAAAGGTGCGAGACTATACCCTCCCCTCCTTCCTCCCACATGTGTGTGAAAAACTTCCCTTGCTCCCTCCTCCTTCTTCCGATTCCCCCCCCCCCCCCCCCCCCCCAACCCCCTCCCCAGGCCTTGCCTTTCCCCTCTACTAATGTAAGAGTACATGCTTACTTCAGAACATTCGTGGAAAACCTTTTGTAAGAATAATTTTAGCTGAGTATATCGTCCAAGACTGAGGCTTTTATTATGTAGAAGTATTTTCCCATTCAGCCATATTTAGGTTGTCCTTAGTCTGGTGATGACTTTTTAAGCTTAGAAGACAAGCTAGAACCACACATTACCACGTCTTGCAAATTTGAACATTTCTCTTAATGTACAGCTCCTTCTAGACCACCAGTCATCAACAGCAAGCTGTGCATTGCACTGGTGGGTCTGCCTGCTCGGGGAAAGACTTACATTGCCAAGAAGCTCTCTCGCTACCTTCGCTGGATTGGATTGGATACAAAAGGTAATTACTTAATACTATCTAATATCGAAGAGAGAAATATTATAAAATAATGAGAATGTCATTTTGTTCACATTTCTATGCCAATTTTATTTTCTTATTCAAATACGTTGTGTGTTGTTGTTTTTTGTTTTTGTTTTTTAATTTTCAGTTTAGATAGTACTAGGCCAAGAAACAGTTTCTTTTGAAGCACTTGTAACTGTTAGTTTCAGTGTATGACACCCACCAACTCCACATGGTTAGGTTTATATTCACAGTAGGGTTTGCGATCGTCAAGCTGATATATTGAGTGTATGTAGTCCAGTGAACATGTAGCTTATTAGTTTGTTGGTAGTAGTCTGGTTATAACTGAGTTCTAGCTTAACTTGACACATAATGAGCAATGAGGAAAAAAAGTCTAGTGGGTAAAGTGTGAAATAATCACACACCAGAAAGGGAGAGAATGAAGAAGCGCTCTTATTGAGGCAGGCGGTCAGAAAAATGCTGTGACTTACGTCTTTTCATTTTCGGTTGTGTCTAGTGTTTAATGTAGGCGTGTACCGTAGGGAGGTGGTCGGAGCCAACAAGTCTCATGACTTCTTCCATCCTAATAATGAAAAGGCCCAGCAGCAGAGACGGTGAGGCTCATGCAACTGGTGGTGTGTGTAATGTGTATGGGCGAGTGGGAGGAAAGAAGGGGGAGGGGTTATGTGTATGGGCGAGTGGGAGGAAAGAAGGGGGAGGGGTTATGTGTATGGGCGAGTGGGAGGAAAGAAGGGGGAGGGGTTATGTGTATGTTGAGCTTGTGCATCATTTTTTATTTTCTGTTTTAGTGAGTGTGCAATTCGAGCTTTGAATGACGTGAAGAAGTTTTTGAATGAAGGTGGCCAGGCAGCTGTGAGTGATGCATGTGATAGTCATGTGATCTGTGTCATCTTTATGTATCGCACCTTCTTATATTGCTGTAGGTTCAATCCTGTTGTTATTATCTATTTGTATGTATGAGATCGGCCGTATATGTAGGCCTTCTATCAGTAGTGAGTGTAGTAGCTTATCCAGAGTGTAGGCTTAATTAAATCAATCAAAGACTGGCTTTGTACGAGTTCCATGTGACTGGCTTAGAGACTCTTAGGGTGCATGTGGGAATCTCCGAGGTTATATTTGTCTGAGCGTTGGAAGTGACATCAAATGACTGCACTCGAGTGTTCTGGTGGCTGATGTTCAAGTACAGTACCTATCAAAAGCAAGTCAACAAGCTGTCCGCTTTTGGCTGTAATGTGTAACTTGTTCAATTTTCTTTAACTCTATTGTGGTCATAGTTGAGGTTTGGTGTGTCCACCATTACAGTAGCATTAGTAGTGACCATTTTATGTAGCATTCACAAAAATGGCTTCTCATAATTAGCACATTTTTATTAATCCAATTATCAAGGCTCAAGCCACATGTACCATACACACCTGAGATTAGTCTCCTTTGTTGCTCTGCCTGGTAACACCTTGTTTAACAAATCTTCAGTTTGTTATTTGCTTTCAGTGCATACGTACGTAGGTGACTGTGTTATCCAAGATCTGCTGTAGAGTGAGTCAGTTTGGGTGGAGATAGGATCGCTTCTGTGGTACTCTTGTGTGTACGCGTCTAACTTAACTAAGCGGATCGAAACTCTTTCAACATCACCTCCACGGTATCCCCATTCTGACGAGTATAACTTGCTAATATTCCTCCACAATGTTTCCCAGCTACAGTGCTGGTGTAGTTGCACCAGATATGTCTTAAAAAGTGTCCATAATGATTAAAAAACAAATTACAATAGCATGTCTGACTTGCACTTTCACTTACCTAATCTATTATACACATTTATGCCATCCTTCCCTGCAATTCTTTGTTTAGTGATCCTCTCGTTTAGATTGTTGAGCAACATGTCACTGTAATGTTAACCATGGTTACCAATAGGGCAAGCACATGCTTCTCTCAATGTACTCCCAACAGAAGACTGTTTTGACTGAATGGAGCATAAGCAACACTAACATAGAGTGTACAACAGTCTATTTACGGGGAAAGTTTAGGTAAACTCCTAATGTCCGTTTTCAATGTGCCAAGTCGGCATATTTATCACCTTTATACGTGTAACATCCAGAGGAAGTTACATGTGCAAGTGATCCTCGGTTTGGTCCCTGTTGATGACCAGTTTTTCATTTACTATTGTGTTGCTTAAAAAAAAGAGCCAATGAAAGAGGGAAAATGCATGTAATATGGTAATATGAATAGAAAAGGTGAATAAGGAATTGTGAAGTGATAAATTTTAGATTACATTTAGATGTCGTAAAGCACTGTTTACATGAGAAGCTGACATGTTTGCTTATGCACTGAAAGATAACTACACCATATCATCTGTTTTGTTTGTAATTGTATACCTTGTGATCTAGTAGTTATGAACTCAATGATTCCTCATGACTGGCTATTGTGGGAGACTTGCTAGCTAACAGATGTATTGTCCATTAGAAATGGTTTTTGCCAGCTCTTCATTTATGGTTGGTTACTTTTGGGTTTGCATTTATGGTGTGTGTGTGTGTGTGTGTGTGTGTGTTAGCTGTATGACGCTACAAACAGTACAGTGGAGAGGAGGCAGTTGATATTGGACCATCTCAAGGCAGATGGCATCAAGGTCAGCTTTATCTGTGTGTGTGTGTGTGTGTCTATGTTGTGTGTGTGTGTCTATGTCGTGTGTGCGTATGTATTTTATTGTGGTATTAGACTGTAAGCTAAACGTGATCAAAAATGGATTCTTAATTTATTTTTGTACATTTTGTTATGTTACAATTAGCTTCTTTACCAGTTTTATTTATTTATTTTTCCTGTTAAATTTAACGAAGTCTTGTTGAGAAATGGACTCCTCAACTTGCGTAGTAAATATTGCCATGGGATGTCATGTGATTAATACATTGTTTGCTTGACAACACAAATTAAATAGGGTCCTCCATGTGACAAGCAAGATTGTAGAATCTTGTACTGATAAGTTAATACATGAATATCTTACAATAACTTTTTCGGCCAAAAACTGCTCCTTTAGTGAGTGGGCACGGTGGAGTTTATTCCCGGGATGTCAATAGAAATAATGTCATGAGATTTGTTAGCTTTGGAGAGCTTGTGGTGTCTGTAACTTAGAGGGAGGAAATTCTAATTGTGGGGCATTATTTAGAGCCAGACATGAGGGAGGACGAATCAACATTTTTTGAAATTTCAAGAGTGTTTTTCATTCCATGAAATTGGTGAAAATATTTGGGGTAAATGTCACCATGAAGATCGTAATAATTTTCAGGGGGAGATGGGGGGCAACACCAGTTTCAGGGGGCAAGTTCCCCCTAAAAGGGCCTAAAATCCGTGCTAATTGCCTTATTTTATAGAAAACTCAGTTTTACCCTGTTGAAGTTTATATGATAAACACTTGTGTGTTCCCTATTAGAGATAAGGTGTAGTCTATTATAGGTAAGGTGTGATCTATTATAGATAAGGTGTGATCTATTATAGATAAGGTGTGGTCAATAGTGCATGTATACATGTGCTTGTATTTGCATTTAGGTGTTCTTCATTGAGTCCATCTGTGATGATCCAAAGATTGTAGAAACTAACATCAAGGTATGTGTACGATATGAGCAGCGAGTAATCTGCGATTTAGTTGTTAACTGGCAAGTTATGTTGTGTGTCTTTAGCTTAATTAAGATAATGAGAGGTGCCAGTGTTGTAGCTGTTGCTAATTGAATCATTCATTCGCATAAGCTGAATTTTAACTCTCCCCGTATAGCAGATCTGGCATTAGTGGCATTGTTTCTGTTGGACGGCGACTGTAGGCTTTAGTTGAGTTATCTTTTGTTCTGACAGTTTCACCATATCTTCAGTTTTTCTCTCCTTTTCCTTGTAGCAGATTATTGTATAAAAAAAATCTAACAAGCTTAACCTTAATTGGAGGAAGAACTGGTAATTTCTCTCCAAGTGTGGGTACCAGTTTCAATATCCTGTTTAGTACGGCATTGTAACTACAGGTACCGATATATTGACCGCCTTACGCTGTCAAGTCCTCTAGTCTCATAGCTTTGGATGTGTCCCATTTACTACGAATTAACAGGTTACATATGAGTGTCATCCCTTGTAGTCAAGCTTCTGTAACAACCTCGAGTTATATTTCTCTTTGTGTGTTGGATGGACATGTTTCTTGTATACTTTCGTCCTGTGTTAATTCATGCATTATTATTATTTAGCTGATAGTTGTCACACAGATCTGTGCACAGATAATACGTACTAATACTTTCTTCGTTTTTTTTTATGTTGCAGACTGTGAAGTTGACGAGTCCTGATTATGAAGGGACAGACCCAGAGAAGGCCAAAGAGGACTTCCTGCTCAGGATAAAGAATTATGAATTGGCTTACAAGCCTTTGGATGCTGAAAGGGACAAGTGAGGATTCTCTCTCTGTGGAGGGGGGGGGAGGGGGGGGGGGTTAATTTGGTAAATATATATGACACAGATTAATCATCTGGTTGTGCTCCATTTAGAGTGTTTTACTCTCACAAACAACTAGTTCTATTTAACCTTTGGATGCAGAACTAATGAAAATCTGGTTTAAGGGCAACAAAGCTCTTGAGTAGTGCCTAAACTGGGTAGTGGCATCCTTTGGGCCATTCATAGTCTCTGTATTAATCGTGGCCTTTTCCCCTTCTATATTCTATATTGCAGAGATCTAAGCTGGGTGAAGATATTCAACGTAGACCAACGCTATGAAGCCAACCGCATTCAAGGCTACCTGCAGGCCAAGCTGGTCTACTACATGCTGAATATCCACACCTTACCGAGGAGCATCTATCTGTGCAGAGTACATACCAAGGATACATGTGTAGTTATATCATGTGTTGGGAAGGGTTGGGATGGTACGGGGGTGAGGGCTATTTAATGTTTAAAGAAGGTGAGAGCTTAAAACGTGTAGAATTTTATTTTTAAAAAGATTTCTGGTAACTAGGTAGGCTTTAATGAGGTAACGATAGTGATAATGATGATTGTCACTGGTTTAAATTTTTTTTATTATGAAAAAATCTTTTTTAATTTCAATAATAATGACCATTGTTATTTTTTTTGTAGCATGGAGAGAGCATCTGTAATCTATTTGGTAGGATTGGAGGAGATGCTGACCTTTCAGAGAGGGGCATGCAGGTGTGTGTGTGTGTGTGTTTGCATGCATGCATTGATGTGCATGTGTGTGTGTATGCATGGGTGTGTGTGTGTGTGTGAATTTAGTCATGTGGAGATTGTTTGGAAGGGGGTATTAAAGTATCTTTTTCACACTTTACACACACATACACACACGCGTATACTCCACACATGTGCACACTTTAGTTTGCTAAAGGTCTGAAGGAATTTATGGAAGAAGAGAAGATGCACGGCTTTAGTGTAAGTGGCCCTGTAGCTGTGTGTATGTGTGTGAAGGAGTCAACAAAATGTGTGTGTGTGTGTGTGTACGTGTGTGTGTGTGTGTGTGTGTGTGTAGATCTGGACGAGCCAGTTGAAGAGGACTATTCAGACGGCCCAGTACCTGACGGGGAATGTGGAGCAGTTCAAGGCTCTCAATGAGCTAGATGTGGTCAGTGATGGTGTGTGTGTGTGGTGGGGGAGGGGGGAGTGTATGGGTGTGTGTTTCATTGCGTGGAGAAAGGCATGTTTCAGTAATGGTTTATTGAGTTATAAGTTGACAGGCAGTATTTTTTTTATTTTTTTTATTTTTATTTTTTCTTCCCTATTCTGTGCAAACACTTGACATCAGTAGATTGGATTTTCATAGTTACACCCACTACATTACACTACGTTTCTTTGTTGTTGTGGTTGTTCTGTGTTGCTGCTATGAATTGTAGGGAGAGTGTGAGGCCATGACATATGAGGAGATCCAGGCCAAGTATCCCAGGGAGTTTGCCATGAGGGACCAGGACAAGTACCATTACAGGTATCCCAAGGGAGAGTCCTACGAGGACCTGGTCCACCGCCTGGAACCAGTTATCATGGTGAGTGAAGAGTTTGGGTAGTAGTCTGGGTGGAGTGGGTGTGGTTAACAGTTGAGTCTGGTGTCAGAATTAAGTAGAGGATGATTTTAAATGTCCTAGTATGAAGGAGTGGGTGTGGTCGATTAATGGTGATCGTGCAAGTCAATGTAGACCTGAAGTTTCACGTGGTTTGTTACTTTATATCTGATATAGTCACAAGGTCTTTTTTTGTTTGTTAGTTAGTTTGTTTGTTTGTTTGTTAATCTATTGTATGTACATGTACTTGCAAGTAATTATTGAATGTGGTTGTCTCATAGGAACTAGAAAGGAAAGGGGACGTCCTCGTCATTTGCCACCAGGTGAGTCTATGGGATGTGATTCAGTCTCCTTTCTATTGCTGGCTAGTCAGTGTTATTCTCCTGCTTTTTGAGTCTACCATGTAACGTTGTGTATGTAGGTATTATGGTAGCTGTTTGTAGTGACTAATGATACGAGTGATTTGTGTTTTTGAGAGTGTTGTCCAGTAATGCCGTCAATTATCCCATGGGACAATACAAATGTCCCGTGGGATGTCCCATCAAAATTTTGAAATATATTAAATTTGTAACTTACACTGCAGGGAACCCCTCCTTGTAGTTGAATAGTCGTGCTAGCCTTTTGTGTTTGTAGTCACATGACTGGTACACCCAAAATGGGAGGCTTCGCCCCCCATAACCCTCCTTGTTGTTAACCTCCATAACCTCCCAAATGCTATCACAAATGCATGTTTCCGGCTTTTTGGGTTTATTTGACTAGTACACACCCATATAAGTGGGTGGGGCCTCCCAGGAATACCCATGGACAGTTGATGGCAAAGCTGAACAACTATGTAAAATCGTGTGGTATTGATCAGAACTCTGAACTGTCTGAAAATGGCTCATAGTTTACAGAAATTTTGGATATGTTTTGGTTTGGGCAAGTATCAGGATAGACATTGACTGTGTAATTTTAATTATTATTATTCCCCCTCCCACAACCCGTTTTTTGTTTTGTTTTGTTTAGTTTGTTTGTTTTTCCTCTCTGTACACGATTTAATGTGCCCATCAATTCTTTCAGTTGTATAATAATATAATTTATGTTGGTATTAAATTCTGAATATTTTCACCACGGGTGCTATCCCTAACTGTCGATGTTACATTCCGTTGTACCTTCTTCTGGCAATTATTATTTATTATTTTATCCTGCCCCCTCCCCCTCCCCTCCCCTCCCCTCCCCTCCCTGCCCCCCAGGCTGTGATGCGGTGCATTGTGGGTTACTTTATGGACAACTCCACTGACCAGATTCCTTACATCAATCTCCCTCTGCACACCATCCTCAAGCTCACTCCCACAGCCTACGGTGAGTTCAATGGCACCAACTAAGTGTGGAGTGATAGGAGTGTGAGACACACTGTCACAGAGTTAGGCCATGGATTTTGTGTTGGAGTCTGCTTTTTTTTTTTCTTTTCTTTTTTTTCTTTTTTTCTTTTTTTCTTTTTTCTTTTTTTTTTTATTACTACTTAACTAACTAATCATTGCTTAATTATCTTGTGTTATTGTGCACTTGAAACTTTAGTTGTGTCATCCCATATTAGGCTCTCCTTTGTTTGCTCTTTTTAGCAACGAAAAAGTCACTTGTTGGCTTATTTGGCCCCTAAGCACAAGGAACATCTCACAAAGAATATTCAGATCTTTAGCTGATGAGAAGTCCGAATATTGCAGGGAACTTGGAAATTAATTAGAGGTATAATTGTTTTATGGATGTTTTATTATAGGTTGTAACCAGGAGCAGTTCCCTATTGATGTACCCTGTGTGGACACGTTTCGGCCAAAACCAAAGGTATCAGCCTCTCAAAAGGCGGCAGATTCAAGCACTACCGTGGCGTAACCCTTGGTTTAAAACTTGTTTGTTGTTTTCCAGACTTTGTCAGGTGTATAATCTTAGCTTCAGCCTAGTCAGTCATTCATTCATTCGTATTATTTAACCATGCGTAGTTTCACATCATGAATTCAAGTTATCAACAACTCAGTTAGACTGGAGTCAAATTTTTTCGTGTATCACTTTATCAATATAATATACAGGTTTATAAACGTGTGATATTTATCAATATTACTAACAAATTAACTAATTTTTTCTCTCTCCTTGTTTCTCTGTATCTTATGCTCACTCTCTAAACACCTTACCTTTTCTCTCCTCTCTTGTCACCCGCCTTCTCTCTCTCTCTGTGATTTCTTGCTTTTCCTTGTCTTGCGGCAGTCTACAGACGTGCATCGATCAGACTCCGCGGCCCTCCAAACAGTCCCCGGCCATTTAAGCGATAGCAACTAGATGGGTGTGGAGGGAGAAGAGAGCAATGAATATATAGTTTCGTTTTTATTTTGTCATTTTGCGAGACCTACAATGCTATTATTTTTATGAATACATGTAATTTTTAACTTTTTTATTATTTTTTTCAATCTTTTTCTGTGACTTTTTATTTTTTATTTTACTACACATATTGTAGTATTTTAATTGAATTGAAATTATTACCTATGTGACAATGAGTGTATATTGGCTACATAAGAGAATATATAGTATTTGCAAATGGTAGCAGAGTGTTTGTGTGAGAGAAAGCTTGGTGCCCGTTAAATCTCTGGCTGTCTGTAGTAGTAATGACTTAGTTGCTATAGTGGTGATTTGAGTTACAAGATTGGTGCAATAGAATCAAATCCTAGTATCCAAGATACAAGCCTCACAAATCCATTTGGTTGTAACAGGAAACTGGGATAGAGACTGTGTAGTAAGTACAACTCTCATTCATTCTGGCTTGGATTAGGTGCCATTCGTACACTACAGTCTGTCAATAAACTTTAGGTAGAAGGAATGTCTGTGGATTTTCTTTTGTATAATCAACCATTAGCTACAACTAGTGTCGTGTCATCGTGATGTGAAAACTCACAATAAACTCAATAATTTTGATTCCCTGTCTAATCATTTCAAAATTTTATTTCGTCAGTGGAGCTGTAAATTAAACTGTTAGCCACATGCTTCAACTTAAATTTCACTGATATAGCTACTTTTCAATAATTAGTATATTAAAATAATATAAAAAAAAAACTTGCTAATGCCAAATGCAGTAAAATATTAATGTGAAATGAATTAGCTACATTAAAATATGAATGAACAGTCAAAAGTGTTAGCAATATCCATAGGGAGTCCATCTTTGTGGATAGTAGACTCTCCTAGTAGGATAAGAATGGAGGAGAACGTCACTCAGGAATAGTGGAGCAAAGTTTCCAAAAACTGTATAACCACACCTCCTCTCGGCAGCTGGTTTAGAGACAGACTCTGTCTTGGCTGTATCATTATCGTCTTCACTGGTAGATTTAGGAGTTGGTTTTGAGCGAACTTCTTCGTTTTCTGGTTCTTCTGGAGCTGATGGTGAATCATTGTCATCAGGTGAAGTGGACTCTCTATCTTCTGACGATGATTCTTGATTTGCACTTCTTGAACCACAAGATGTCTTGTTGGGTCCTCTCAGGATATCCAAAAGGCTAGCAAATTCCCCAAAATCTTCTTCAAATGGATTGGCCTTTATGAAAGATCCTGGAAGCATCCAACTATGATGGTGACGAGCACTACCAGTTCTTCTGGTCTTCTTTCTCGGGACTTCAAACTTCAGCACTGTCTGTTGTGTCGTACTGAGCAGTTCTTGCAACTCCAGGTCAGAGGACAGAGTGATGACATCTCCTTCACTGTCTCTGTAGTGCAGCACTAGGTCAGAATCTTCATTCACAGAGTCTGGAAATGCAGAGGAGAGTTTGTTCTTGAGAGCACTGTATGTAATGAGAGAGGGCACCTCGAACTTCCTGGTTTGAGATCCGTCGGTTACTTTGAAGATCACCATTTTTATGTATTGTTAATTAAAGCTGGGTAGAAAGATATAGATTATCAAATCCAATATTCTTATCACTAGCGAAATTTGCTGGCTGATCGTCCTTGAACAAACGCGGTTGACTTTCATCTTTTATATTAGACGAACAGCACACTCAAGTCACAACACACTCTCTAGAAGAATCCACTTCACGTCCTTCACATTCTCGAATATTCGGGAATAGTCGAGCCAATAACCATAGCGACCTTTACCCGACACTGAATGTAGTTGATTGGGTAAAGGTCATCAAGCCGTGAATTATTATTTGTTCCAGAAAATTCGAGAGGCTTTCAGCTACTTCTCGGCAGTTTTAGTCCAGAGTAGAAAGGTGTAGAAGGGCGTGAAGTGGATTCTTCTAGAGAGTGCGAGTGTGCTGTTCATCTAATATAAAAGATGAAAGTCAACCACGTTTGTTCAAACTTCGCTAGTGATAAGAATATTGGATTTGATAATCTATATCTTTCTACCCAGCTTAATAACAATACATAAAAATGGTGATCTTCAAAGTAACCGACGGATCTCAAACCAGGAAGTTCGAGGTGCCCTCTCTCATTACATACAGTGCTCTCAAGAACAAACTCTCCTCTGCATTTCCAGACTCTGTGAATGAAGATTCTGACCTAGTGCTGCACTACAGAGACAGTGAAGGAGATGTCATCACTCTGTCCTCTGACCTGGAGTTGCAAGAACTGCTCAGTACGACACAACAGACAGTGCTGAAGTTTGAAGTCCCGAGAAAGAAGACCAGAAGAACTGGTAGTGCTCGTCACCATCATAGTTGGATGCTTCCAGGATCTTTCATAAAGGCCAATCCATTTGAAGAAGATTTTGGGGAATTTGCTAGCCTTTTGGATATCCTGAGAGGACCCAACAAGACATCTTGTGGTTCAAGAAGTGCAAATCAAGAATCATCGTCAGAAGATAGAGAGTCCACTTCACCTGATGACAATGATTCACCATCAGCTCCAGAAGAACCAGAAAACGAAGAAGTTCGCTCAAAACCAACTCCTAAATCTACCAGTGAAGACGATAATGATACAGCCAAGACAGAGTCTGTCTCTAAACCAGCTGCCGAGAGGAGGTGTGGTTATACAGTTTTTGGAAACTTTGCTCCACTATTCCTGAGTGACGTTCTCCTCCATTCTTATCCTACTAGGAGAGTCTACTATCCACGAAGATGGACTCCCTATGGATTTAACTGCTATTGCTAATGTGTTCTCTCATTCATTGTTTTATGCACTCTATTCAGCTACTTTACAATTTATTCTGCTTTGTTACTTTGTTGTAATTTTTTTTGGTTGGATTTTTTTAATTAATTAACCTCTAAAGTGTCAATCTTATGGGATATAATATTAGTAACCTTGTAGTAAGTTGCTAAGGGTTTGATGGCGGGCTTCCTGTGATCTTGACTTGATGTCACTTTACCAAATTTAGTGGTTGATAGAAAGAAGAAAGTCAAGTGTCATTAAGTAGTAATTGATTTGGTAGGTGCGATGTCTTGTCCTAAGGATCCCAGCACGCGCAGTAGCTATCAGACTTCCATTGTCAAGCGCTACCACCTTACCCTGGATGTGGACTTTGCCGAGAAAAAGTTGAACTGTGCGGTAAAGCTGACTCTAGTAGCACTTGAGGAAGGCTGTGCAGTCCTGGTAAGCCTAACGCTGCAGGAATAAATCAGCATGCGCAATAGGGTCAATTTCGACTGGCAAGAGAAGTGGCTTATTTAGATATCTAGGTCGATAGTTTTAAACAATAATTCATTGGTACAGATTAGTGTTAAGTGTGAGATTACTGCTATAGCTATTTTCATTTCATTGGCCTTACAGTGACTTATAATGCAAGGGCTGAGTGACTGGTGAACAAGTTAGTAGAAAAGTATAGAGTGGTGTTTTGTTTTTTTGTGATGTAGTTGTGAAGCATTGAGTTACAACATGTAGTATACAGTTGTATTGAGATTCATTTGTGAACTAAGTAATAATATTCAATAACATTTGTATGTATATACTACAAAAGTTTTTTTGTTATTTTATGTGTGCGTGCAGCTTTCATTTTTTATTTTTACATTCTCAGTTGTTGTTTTTAGTTTCATGTTTACATGTCACATGTTTTGCGAGGCATTTCGAAAGACCATGTGTATGTGTGTGTATGCATGTATGTATGCAGTCTCTGGATATTTGTGATCTCACTCTTCATTCCGTGTGTGACTCGGATGGAGAGCGTCTAGAATATGAAGTTGTGTCCTGTGGTGTATCCTGGGGCTCAGTGCTCAACATCCATTTACCTCAAGCTAAGGTTCCAGACATGTGAGCTACACATCAATGCATTATACTTGCTTTAAATGAGCAACACAACTTATAAATAAAAATGAATCAGCATGATACTAACTATTATAGTGGAGCTGAATTTCAAGTGACTATCACTTACGAGACTGCACCCACTTGTTCGGCGTTGCAGTGGCTGGAGCCGGCCCAAACGGCAGGCAAGACTCTCCCGTATCTCTACACCCAGTGCCAGGTGAGAAAATATATTCTGCTGGGATTGTGATTAGATTCTTTAACACACATAGCATTACTTAGACTCATTCTCTTTGTAAGAAGGTAAAACAATTGTTTTTTAATTGAGCTTCATCTGATGCTTACTTGAGGTTTGAGAAAACAACCACAACAGTAGATAGTTAGGAGGAGACAATTGAGTAATATTGTGTACGCACAGTTTATTATTGTAAGAAAACTAAATACCTGTTTAATTTTTCTGGTCTTTTGTTTTTCAGCCTATCCATGCTCGCAGTTTGATGCCCTGTATGGACACGCCCTCTATCAAGTCTACATATACGGCTGAGGTGAGTGGTGAGGAAATGATGGTCAAAAATATATTCTGTCAATAGCTATTGAAAACCGTTGTTTACTACATGTATCAGTGGAATTGAAACAGGGGGAACCAACTTTTTTAAGGGAGCCTGGTCCCCTAATTTCTGATTGATGCTTGCCCAAATTTAGCTGCAGCATTCTATGACAACAGCAAAGACATAACTATTGCCTATTACTAAATGTGTTCATCAACAAGAAAAAAAAAAGACAATGAAAGCAACAGATGTCTTGATTTCCCACTGCCCTCCCCCCCTCCCCCCCTCCCCCCTCCCCTACTCCCCCTTTCATATTTAAAAAATTCCTACTCTGCCCTATCTCTGTAAGCACCACATCACACCATTTATATCACTATCATAATTTAATTTCTTTTGTTTAAACTTTGGCCAAGCTTGAGTTAACCATTGTACTGGACAATGCCACAAAAAATTGGTGCCATATTCATCTATGCCTATTGATTTTTTTTTTCTGATTTAATAAGTCAACAAAACTGTTATAATAAAGGACTTGTTTTGCAATAGGTGACTGCTCCTAGTGACCTGACAGTCCTAATGGGGGCCTTCAGAGAGAGTGTCTCTCCTCACCCAACCATTCAGGGCAAGAGTGTCACTAGCTTCTCTCAGAAAGTGCCAATACCATCTTATCTATTGGCACTGGCGGTTGGAGCTTTAGAAAGTAGGTAAGGTGTGGGCAAACAAGACAGGTAAATTATTTTAATTTTATTGCCTGTAACATTTATAGATTAAATGAACAAGGAAATGTGTAAAAACTGACAGAACAGTAGCAGGATAGATAGCTCACAGCTAGCTACGCTGTACTGTTTGAGTTCTTCCTAATTTATACTATGGGTTTAAATGTTTTTATTGACATTGACCACAAAACTTCACTTTAGTTAAGAAGGGAGGTGGGATGGTGGGCAGAGAAGGAAGAGAAACTTCAATTTGAGCGAATAACATATCTTACCCCTTCCCTTCCACATGCACACACACATATACGTATATACACACACACACACACATGGTCTGTTAGTTCATAGTTGTATCTGTAATTGTGATTTTTTTTGTAACTGGTGTGTTTTAAGGTCTGTCGGTCGCTGTAGTAAAGTTTGGTGTGAGAAGGAAATGATAGAGCAAGCAGCATGGGACTTCTCAGAGGTGAGTTAGGAATGCATGTGTGTGTGTGTACATGAATCATGTGTGTTTATATGTGAGATGTCTGTGATGACCAAATAATTTCTATGAAGACTAGATCTACATATTCCTAATTGGTTGTAGACTGGTAAGGTGCTGGAAGTGGCGGAATCTCTAGCTGGTCCGTATGAATGGGGAGTGTACGATGTTCTCGTTCTTCCTCCATCTTTTCCCTACGGAGGGATGGAAAATCCGTGCTTGACATTTGTCACTCCAACTGTCCTGGTGAGTAATATTCTGTGATGATGCAAAGGATTTTGCTTTAACACACACACACACACACGCACACATAATATACATACACACACACACACACACAATATACATACACATATATGATCTCATTATTCTTTCTTGGTTATTTATACTCTGTTTATATATCTGTATACAGTCCCCATCCATTGAAAAAGGAGACAAGGCAGGTGCAATGGTAAGGCTAGATTTAAACTGCAGTGGAAATATCATGTGTAGTGTCAAGCATACTTTGTGTGTAATCACAAGTGAAGCATCCTCTAAAGTTTCTCTTTCTACTCTCAGTTTGCTTCTATGGCTTTTGTATTGTTTGGATGTAGAGACTTATCGCTCATGACTTTTGTATTGTTTGGATGTAGAGACTTATCGCTCATGAGGTGTCTCACAGCTGGACGGGGAACCTGGTCACTAATGTGTCGTGGGAACACTTTTGGTAGGGACTAGCCATTCTAAATATGTTGTTTTAAATAAGCATCGGAAATTTAGCTAAAAAACAGACAAATATAAAACAAATGAACAAACAAACAAAAACATGACCAACAACAGAAAGTCACTTCAACCCCTGTCTACTACCATACTTTGTAGATATTCAGTTATTGAGGGAGCAATGTGTGTGTGTGTGTGTGTGTGTGTGTGTGTGTGTGTGTGTGTGTGTGTGTGTGTGTGTGTGTGTGTGTGTGATTGTGGTGGCTGTGTGGTGTAGTGGTTGTGTCCTGGGGCTCAGGGCCCGAGGTCCTGGGGCTCAGGGCCCGAGGTCCTGAGTTCAAGCCCAACTCAGGCAATTTTTCCATCTGATTTTCCATCTGCCTCCCACCAGCCCCACCGGTCCACCCAGCTGTAATTGGGTACCTGGCATTTGCTGGGGTGCAAATTCAAGGCATTTTCTCATGAAACAGCAATGGTCCAGGTGGGACTTCGGGTGTCCACACCACTTGCTGTGAGGAAAGGCCTGTTCTCCTGTGAGTTCCCAGCCCGGCTCCAGGAGCTTTGCTTGCACGGCTCACAGTGCCTGCTTAGTGCACAGGCATCCTGGCTCTGCCAGGTGCGCGTGACCGCCTAGCGGCAGCAAGAAAATTTGCATTTTTGCATTTGCATTTTGTGTGTGATTTACTTTCCTATATATTCCTGCTAGGCTGAATGAAGGATGGACCACTTATTTAGAAAGGAAAATCGTTTCAAAACTTTTAGGAGAACAAGAGAGACACCTTCATTATATCAGTGAGCAGAAGTATATTTTATTTTAATTATTATTATCATCATCGTCATCATCATTATAATCATCATCATCATCATCAACATTATTATTATTATTATTATTATTATTATTATTAGATGGATGGAAAAATCTTGAAGATGCTGTACGTTTTTGTGCAAGGTTTTTATTCATTGAATAAATAGAACTGCATGCATTACTTGTGAAGGTGGAGTACTTCAAGTCATGTGATCAACTACCTCTGGCTGCCTTAGTGCCTAACCTTGCTGGTATCCATCCGGACGATGCCTTCTCTAGAGTTCCTTATGAAAAAGGATCTCTGCTTTTATTCTATCTAGAAACTCTGCTGGGTGGACCAGGTGATCTTCAATAGGTTATAAACAAACAACTACTACATCTACCAAGAAATCTACAAAAATAACCTACAAAATAAAGAAAGAAAAAAAAAAGGCAACAATTTATTGAACTGCTACGCTTACTGTTGTATGTATGTCTGTAGAAGTGTGTGTATGTGTGAAAGTATGCATGTGTGTATAGTCACAATGGTACAGGTTTATTTCTCTGTTTGCATTAGGTTCCATGGATGCTTTTATAAAACAGTATTTGAGTGAACACAAATTTTTGGCCGTACACAGTGAAGGTTGGAAGAAATACTTCTTAGACTTCTTCCAGAAGGAGGTGAGTGTATGTAACGGTGCTTTAGTGTTGCTGCAGTATCAATAAAATCTGTCCTTGTAGTCTTCAGAAGGATTGTTTGAGCATGTGCAGTGGGACAAGTGGTTCTATGAGCCTGGGATGCCTCCACACACTCCAAAGTAATTTCTATTTTGTTCTTCGTTCCTTACACTATCTTCCTTTTTTTTTGTCAGTTATGACACAACTCTTGCCAATGTGACCCAGTCTCTGGCTGAAAAATGGATAGCCATCAAGGAGGAGACTGTGAGTGTCATTATACTATAATAGGCACGTTATTGCTTAGAGGAATTGTTGTGCTCTTTCAGTATGTTCACAACTTTGTGTGTTTAATAAACAGAAAATTTCAAAGATGACAATTTCAAGTGCTATGTCATATGAAATTCATTTAATTTTTTTGTTTTGAAAAAACAACAACAACAGCAACAACAACAGCAATAACAACAGCTTGATCCAATGCTATAAGTGTAAGTGAGTATTTCCAGGTGACGGGTCTTACACAGAAGGAAATGTTGTCACGCACATAACAGGTAATTAGCTAGCTATTTATATGAAACTATGCTAATCTTTTTTCATATCCTGAGGAAGGACTCAGTTTTAGCTTACAGCATTCTTATAAGCTGATGTTGACGGGTTTAACCAACAGTGTTTCAGATAGAATAGATTTTGAAATCTATCTGTCCTTGAGATTTCTAACATGCATAGTGCTTTCTCACTATGACACCGTATAATGAAGGACATAATCTACTGGTTGTGGTTTTTATCTTCCATCACCTTCAATTATGATGATTAGCCAATTTACTCACTTAGGATCTTAATAATTGCTGTGCAATTATGTGGCTATTTGCTGGTTTGTTGCTGTATTCATGGCTGTGGCTGGGAATTTATATATATGCACAGCAAGCTTTGCATTGTAGGTGCTATATTATATATATATGTATATATATATAATGTATATAATAATTATATATATAATATATAATATTATATGCTATGTTGATTATAGTTAAATGAGACTGTTTTGAGCCAGTTCTCCAGCAAAGATATGGACATCAGTGCAGAAATGAAGCAGAGCTTTATCAATGCACTCTTACGCAAGGTTAGATTCCTCCTCTGCAGAGTTTAGTGAAACATTGTTGAAAGTGACCTAGTTACAAATGACAGTTTGCATGATTAAATAAAGGAGCTATTAAAATAAGCCTGGCACATATTCACTCATAAATGTATGATTACATATGTTTGTGGTGACTGAGATATTTTGTTCAGCTAATGCAAAGTGTTCAACATTACCTGCTAGTTCACCAGTTAGTGTATTAGCAGCTCGTGTGATGTGTTTAGGCTCCTCTCCCTGCTGTACTTCTGGATGCAATGGATGATGTCTACCACATGTCTGCTGCACCCAATGCTGATGTCATGTCAAAGTGAGAATGTGTGTGTGTGCATGTATTTGTGTATCCAGAGTAGGAGTGGACGATATCAGATTTTAAAAATATTGACTAACTAACTAAAAGTAATCACGATACAACTAATTATTGACTAAATTTTGAGGTTTAATTACAACAATAATAGTAAAGTAGAAATATCACGGGCTAACAATTTCAGCTTTAACTTTTTCTTCAGTAGAAGCATACAAGCAAGAAATGGGGGAGGGGCAAGAGCTAAGATTAGGGATCAAAAGTGAAAGAAGAGAAAATGAACAAAAGAGGAAACGCAAAAAAAAAATGGAGAAGAAAAAAGAGGGGAGAAAAAGAAAACAATGAAAGGAAATGAAAGAAGAAACAAAAGTAAGAAAGAAATAAAGCTAAGAATAGTTTAAAATTATCTTCCAACAGCCGTGGCACGGTTTTGTTCCCGGTGAATTAGTTGTGAGTGTCCTGGGCTGTAGATCGAAGGTAGCAAGTTCAAACCCAGTTCTTCGGGTTTTATGCAGTGATTAGTAGTGCTGGCGGTATACCATTTAAACTGGCAATACTGAACAGACTACATTTGGCAAACACGGATACAACGACTAAATGATAAACGACTAAATATAGAAATACCGTCCACTCCTAATCCAGGGGAGAACCCCAGTATCTTATAGAGTTTTGATTTGTAAGTAGCTAACACATATCTGATAAGTAAGAAGTTTTATTCTAGTCCATTTCATATTTCATAGGAGCTATGTAGCTGCAGAATATAGATAAGCTGAAATGTATAAAATGACTATGTCACTAATAATTATCTATATAATAATAGTTATAACCCTCCATTGTTTCATGACTTTCTATTATTGTATGTCTCTCAGATTTATAAATTCCAATTATTAGCGAGCGAGCGAGACACTCTCAGGGGTAACACAATTGAAAATCGGGGATGTTTGTTTGTTTGTATATATGTGTGGACGTACGTATGTCATTTTGTACTTTGACCCTTGCATATCTTTGTTTTCGCTCCGTGTTCGACCCCGTCCCAAACTTCACTAAAAGGAATCCTCCGGTTTAGCGATCATTACCCGTATCACCCTAGAAAATGAACCGATATGAATTCTTTTGCGGGTGCAGTTAAAACTCAAAAACGTATGGGAGCTCCATTTCTATTTGAGTTAGTGGCAGTGGTAAGTTAATACGCTATTTGTCACAGTTATAAGTCTACGCAACAGTATTTGCTTGAAAATTCATTGTCCACTAGACTAACCACGCAGGTAAGTCTTGCATAGGTATGTCAGTTGTGTGAAAGTATTGTGCGTTACAACTACTACATGAAAAAGTTTAAATAAAGTGACTTGATTTTGTTGCTTCTTTTTCAAATCAAACGGTTGCGGGGAGTGGTTACTATGACATTGAATCCCCTTTACCGTATATACGTAATTTTAAAACTCGACTTGTATTTATCAACTTCTCATAGTATGTTTGCCTTGATTGTACATGTATTGTATATTTGGCGAGTGAGCGAAGCGAGCGAGACACTATCAGGGGTAACTCAATTGAAAATTGGGGATATTTGTTTATATATATGTTTAGACGTACATATGTCATTTTTGTACTTTGACCCAGGCGTTTTTGTTTTGTCCGGTGGTCGACCCAGTCCCAAACTTCACTAAACAGAATCCTCTGGTTTATTGATCATTACCCGTATCACTATAGCAATCGAATTGTTTATCGTTTTGAATTCTTTTGCGGGTGCAGTTAAAACTTGAAAACCTACTGCCATTTCTATTCGAGTTAGTGGCGGTGATAATTCAATGCGCTCTTTGTCATAGTTATAAGCCCTACGCAACAGTATTTACTTGAAAATTCATTGTCCACTAGACTAACCACGTAGGTAAGTCTTGTGTAGATATGTCCAGTTGTGTGAAAGAATTGTGCATTACAGCTTCTACTTAGCTAAAGAATATCACAAATAATACGTTTAAATAATTTGTATAGTTTTGTTGTTGTTTTTTCAATTCAAACAGTTACGGTGAGTTTAAATCCCTTTACTGTATAGATGTAATTTAAAAACTCGACATTATTTTTAGTAGCTTTGAGTGTTAGAAATTAAAATCAATCATATAACAATGGTGTAGTTTTAGGCTCGCTCGCCATTTGTGCTCAAGCACATCACTAGTTTATCTAAACATGTAATATCAAAATTGTCATGTGTTTGCCTTATGAAGCACCAAAACCCTCAGCGCTGCATACACTAGCTAGGTATTACAAAATCATTTTAGACCAAAAGAATAATTTCGTTGGCTAATCTACTCAGGCATTAAAATAGCTCGAGCAATTAGAACGGTCATGTAAATTCTGTTTTCGTAAGAGAAGAAGCTAAACAGGCCAGAGACATTCACCGGTATATATTTTCAATGCTAAACTTCACTTCCAGCACTCTATTGACTTCCCAGCATAAAGCAAAATTACCGCAGTCAGCAAGAAATTATTTGTTCACGTGATTATGACGTGACGATAGGGGGTGTTACTTACAAAGCTACCTACACGGAGCTAACAGCTTCACGCTTTCTCAAAATCAGCCCAAAATTAAATAAGTAGCTCAAAAAAAGGTTTTAAATTGTCATTCTGAGTAAGTTCATACCTAAATTAATGGCTATTGTAAGTATTCTCCTAATCAGAGTGTGACAGACAGACAGACAGAAGACAGACAGAAGACAGACAGAAGACAGACAAACAGACAGACTAGACAACTACTATAACCCTCTTATGCATGTACACTGAGGGTTAATGAAGATTCAACTTATAAAAAACATAATCTGAAATTCTTCTTGATTCAAAACCAATACAATTTATCTCAAACATTTTTCAAAATAATCATCAGTGCATTATAAGTTAAAGTCGAATGAACAGTTGATAAGTCCGTGTGGCTATTTTAAAGCTTTGGGTGTATATAAAATATTTTCAACAGAGCTGGTGTTTCTCAATAGATGACAGTTTAGTTTCACACTGTATTGCTTTAATTGAGTGTATTATCTGCATGCCCTTCACTACCTTTCGTATCTTTCAGATGGCTACAGTTATGTCTCAAGTCAGGATTGGAGCGCGTGTTTCCGCTGGTTGTGGAATTTGTCATCAAGCAAGGGAGAATGAAATATGTGCGACCTCTCTACAGGTATGCAACAGTTCAATCATGTCTATGACCCAATCATATTTATATTTCTAATATTAATTTTTAGATGTCTCTATGCTTGTGGTGATAGTGGCAAAAGTTTGGCGAGGGAAACGTTTTTATCACATCGCCATTTTTACCATTCAGTTCTTGCATCTTATATTGAAAAAGACCTTCACTTGTCATGAATTAGCAAGTCAACATTTGTGTTAAGTAGCTATAGTTAAATGCATACTAAGTGAGTCAACTGTGTTTTCATTAGTATCAAATTTTAATGTTTTTATAGAGACCACTGCTAAGACGATAAAAAATACATGTTTTCAACTGGTATTTTGCAGGTCCTAGCTAGGTATATCTAATTATGGATATTGTTTTGAAAGACGTATAGAATATACTTAACTAGAAAACTTTAGACGAGTTCCTGCAGTGTTTTATAACCTCTTCGTAAGTTTTAGACGTCAGTGAATCACGTCATGCATGTAGAAGTCACTCTAAAAAATGCCTGGGTTTTGCTACTTTGATATCACAAAAAAACAACCCAACGTATTTACTATTAAAAATATAGCTAGCTAGCTACTGTAGTTGAGGATGCTGTAGCAATTACATGAAGTCAGAGATAGCTACCACATCATAAGTTACTGTAATTGATTGTAATGGAATGAGATTAGTTTCTTAACCTTACCTTTATATATGTCAGAGTTATTTTCTATTAAAACTGACCTAGTAAACATTACACAATTAAATTTTACTTTTACATGTTGCAAAGTCAAATTACAATTGGTAGCTGTACACTAGGCCCTGCCAGATTATGCTAGCATTTTTTCTGGAATAATTGGACATGAAATTGCACTGGAATAGTTCTAGAATAATATAAACGTTTAAAAGAAAGGGAAAATGAGAATAATCAGTCCTTATAATCCATAATCAATAGTGCTTTTTTTTTTTTTTTTTTTTTTTTACAGCTAAAGGACATAAACATTTAGAAATGAGGTAGGTTTTCATTACTTGATTAAAGCAGCTGGGTTTGTGTTGGCCACTCTGTTATTAAGTTGAAAATGGGAAAACTTTAAAATACCATGAGAGCTCTTAGCTCAGGCTCAGCAGTCATCTGGAGGCACAGGTTTCAAGTAAATTCCTGTTTATTGTCTACCTGCCGAATTAATGCAGTCACAATGCTTGATAGGTCATCAGTAATTGATAATACTTGGTACTGCCTGGCTAGTATTGCAGGCTGTAAATTTGAGGCGATTATTATTACTGGTTAGCTACACTTAACTCCAAATAGCAGAGCCAGCAAACTGACAGCAAAATTCATTTCAAGGTAATCAAATTTACAGACAACTGTTTCAGATTCCAAAGCTGACATTGTAAGAGTTTATTATTTAGAAATAGTTCAGTGTTTTGTCCAACAATGGAGATCACACGCCATAGTTTATCTAGCATGAGTTTTAAGTGACTCGTGTTCTTTCTTAATCTACATAATATTGCATTCCATAGTTTCTTGTCTACATTGTTTTTATTGCCCTCATTTTCTGATCTAATGGCTCCAATCGTCTCGTTGGTTTTCTCTTCTTTTAAATTTCTTTCCTTGGCATGAGCAAGTTTTTCTCCTTTGCTAGAGTTTACAGTTTCTGTCGTTTTTAACTTCAGATGCTTTCATTGCCTTTATTCTTTGTATTAATGTTAGTGTCGATACAGTTTTCTTCTCATATTTAGACGTCTTCTTTTCCTTCCTTGTTTGTGTCATGTTACTTTCACTTTTAACCTTCCTAGACCTGTTGTCTTTCTTTCCACTGCATATCAGCAATGCATTGTGTGTTTGCATATGCTTGGTAGCATCTCCTGTCATTGTAGCACTGGTAACTGGCACTTTCCATGCCCTCCTTATGACTCCTGTCTCACTGGTTCTTGTCCATACGGCATTTCCCCTAACATTTTTCTCTGTATTTGAATCCTCTTTCCTCACAGTTTTCATTTCCCAATTGTCTTCTTCCCTCTCGTCTTTCTTTTCCCTATCATCATTGTCTTCCATCTCATCCTTCTCTTCCCTCTCATCCTTCTCTTCCCTCTCATCTTTCTCTTCCTTCTCACCTTTCTCTTCCCTCTCATCCTTCTCTTCCCTCTCATCCTTCTCTTCCCTCTCATCCTTCTCTTCCCTCTCATCTTTCTCTTCTCTCTCATACATATCTTCCCTTGTATCCTTCTCTTTCCTTGTATCCTTCTCTTCCCTATCATCCTTGTCTTCCCTTACATTCCTCGAATACATTGTACTATTTTCTGCCATTACTGTGTCCATCAACTCTACTCCATCCTTCACTTCTCTTAAGCTCTTCTCTTCCCTTGTGCCTTCCATTTCCCTCGCTATTTGTTCAAGTGTGTACACAGTACACTGATCTACGTTGTCTCCAAGACATGATGGAGTAGCTTCCCTCATATCAAGTCTATCAGTTTTCTCTAACCTTTGACTTCCATTTCATCCCGAACAAGTAGCTCCTCCTCATGCTTCATTGCATAACCTTCCTGGAGGAATGCTCCCTCGGGAAAACTCTCCTGAGGGGGTAAGAATAAGTACAAAGCAGAACGCCCCATTGAGGGAGACAGACACCTAAAAGTAATACAGACATATTGAATGCTTTATTTGCGTGTTCTATCTCACCATTCTTGAATCAGGGTTATCTTAGTTCCTCCAGTCTAAACACACAACATACCCATGTTTATATAATGGTTAAATTGTAAACATAAATAATATATACCTTGACATATTCCATGTCCTTTCTAAGTTGTAACCACCTGAAAACTTGGAAGAAAAACAATGCACTCAATAATATTCTAAACTGAAGGATAAATGTATGTATAGCTACACATGATAAAACAAACCTCTCCCTTGGAGGATGTTGAAGTTCTTTTCTCAGCAGAGAAGAAATTGAGATCGGACAATACTTCAGCCAGAAGATCTTCATCTTCACTGTCCCAGTCATCTTTGTATGTGTCACGAATATTTCCATACCTGTAGATTGTGATACACCAGCTATATCTTTCCTACATTAATATTAATAGTAGCTATAAAGGTGACTTACCCTCCTTGGTAATCCTGGATTCTTGTCAATTTCAAGAATCTTCTAGATTCCTCCCAAGTATAAAGCTTGGGATAATAGGAATACTTCGGCTCCATCGCCGCCATGAAATTCTGTTTCAAGATAGTTATGATCCAATTTTCTCTCCAATATACCATTCAACTTACTCAGAAAGCTGTTACTCGTTAGCAAGTACATTTAGTTCTCTGAATAACTTCCATACATACCTCATTACCTAACAAACCCCGAATGCGTCGAGAATGCTAGAGACGCCAGCACAAAATGACGTCAGCGTTCGCTCGGGCATGCGCTATGCAACTGCCACGTAGGAGAACTTCCCGATCGACTTAGCTATAGATCTCCCTGAGCATTCTTACCACTTGCAAATAAAAGCAAACAGCAGAGTGTGAATCTCATGAAAAAGTGAGCGACATTTTCGACTTGGCTGTTGAGGAACCCACGATGGCATGAACCCAGTATATAGAATGAAATTTCTTTATGTCTATAATAACTACGCTGAGGATTAGGGCCTGCCGGATTATACTAGAATTTTTTAGAATTATTCTACAAAAGAATAATAATATTATTCCATAATTTTTCTCATTATTCTCTTATATTCCAATTAGAAATAAGTTAAATAGTGATGATTGCTTTAGCTGATAGCTATAGCTGAATGCAGTTAGTACGTTATGAAATGAACGAGTAAAAGTATTAGTTACTTCTTACTGTTATACTGAGTTACTCAATATAGAGGATTCAATATAGTTAAGCTAATTTTTAAGTGAAATCGTTGAATATCTCTGTAAGAATATTCAATGAATGGAGAAGACTTGCTTTGCTGCAGCTAAATAATATTTAATAAGAAACCTTACCAGACATTTGGGATGTGGATTAGTTAAAGAATTTAAATATACTAACCAGTGGATTTTCATACGTTAGTTAGTAATGATTTACAATTTCTTGTCAATTTTGATGTAACTGAGTTGCTTGAGAAGAGAAACCATCTAACATGATCAATTATCCAGATGACTTGCGACTCTGAGCCTTATGTTAGCTGATAGTGCTACTAGTACTTCAAATTTTTCCTATTTTGGAGTATAATAACAAAGTGGCTAACATAAACCCAGCTGCTTTAATACCTTATGACCACTCTGTTGTATAAGAATGAAAAACAAAAACAACAAAACTATTGATTTTCTTTTGATTTTATGGAGTGAATATTCTCCCTTTATTATTCTTTTAAAAGCTGATATTATTCTAGAATTACAATTTCATGTCTATTATTCCAGAAAACAGTGCTAGCACAATCTGGCAGGGCCTAGCTACTGGAGAATTGTGCTGCTATACCCTTTATCTTCTTGAGCAACTCAATAATCTTATACTGCATCATAATTGACAAAAACGTGTAAATTATTACCAGCCAACCCAACGAAGTTGAAAGGAAGAGAAGGTGAACTTTTTCAGCTGCAGCAGAGCAAGTTTATTTCTATTCATTGAACATTTTTAAGGTGAAAGATTAGCTAACTATATTGATTCTTATAGCTATATTGAGCAATTCTATAACAGTAGCTAATTAGTGAGACCTATACTTTTACTCATTCATGTTATAAGGTATCAACTTCATTTCGCTACTGCAATAGTCTCGGCGCGAAACTCGGTAAAATGTCGATGATATTAAGGGTCACTGTGAACTGCAGATCTTTGTCATCTGTGACTACCTGTCATGTATTAGTCCGGCGTAACCAGGTAGCGGTGTAAATTTGGCTACGCCAGACTATCGTCCAACTGTATACTTAATTATACGTGTCGCGCCCGCCGCTTCTTGTCCACACCTTTTTTCGCGTGGCTCGAGCTGGAATGTTTTCTGGCCAAGCCTCTGCGGATCGGTGGTTTGTGCGGAGTTGAGAGTTTGCAGAGCGGGTACTGCGATGCCAATTCTTCGTAGCACCTGGAATCGAATTAGTGTGAGTTTTCCAATTTATTAAATAAATTTTCTTCACTTTAGAATCAACAACCAATAGGTATACTTCAGACAATGTTGTTCCTGCTACCGCAGAAAGAACAGTAATGAACTGAATGAAGCTTATCCACTGGTAAGAAATGACTGGATTGTCAACTAGCTATGCTATGAACACCAAAAACTGATTGGATAGAATTTTGAAGAAAGTGGTTGAAAAAGGGTTTATCAACATTCATAATAAGCATTGATTTCCTAGTTATGAATTCACTGTGCCCTTAAAAACAGGAGAACATATTATGACTTCTCAGTGCTGCTGCTCTGTATAGACAACATTAAGTTTTTCTTTTTGTGAAGTTTAGAACACGAACAGCACATGGTACTTCAAAAAATTATTTTAATGCTTCCAATTAACTCTAACTTATAGTGCTAACAGCTGATTTCAAGCTCTGGAAGTTGGAAAAAAAGCTTTTATATTTGCCATTACAGATTTAACGGTACAGTGTCAGTATAGCAGCATTTGTCTATTACTAAGCATTAAAAGGATAATACTTACTATTTTAAATGTATGTGGTGAACCATGTAAAAATGTGGTGGACAAAATAATTTTTGGTAAAGGGGTAAGACCCCCTAGTTCCCTTCTCAGTTACTCCACTGTTCATTGGAAACTTTATATTAGCTCCACTATCATAACTTTGTTGACCGCTATTTTGGGGATATGTCAATTAGCATAGAGGAAAGGCCAGATCAAGAAAGGAGGAAGTAGAAGTAATTAAATTAACACCTCTACTTTTGAGAAGCAAAGTGGAAAGTGTGATATTTGGATGTGATATTAATTCAGATAGGTTAATTCATATTTCTAGCCATCCAGAAACAATTTTAATATCTGTACGTAGTTAGAATATTAATTGAATTGTAATTTGGCTCAGCCACCTTCTGCCCTCGTCCCGGCTAAATATATTTCACTATTGGCAGTGGCATACTTTTAAGAACTATGTAAGATTATTTATGTGCTTTGTTTGTTATAGTTTATATATTTTTAATTGAAGTAGTTTATTTTAATTTAGTTACCTTACAAGGATACAGACAAAGAGAAGTTCATTACGAGTGAGTAAGCTTTAGTTGACAGCCAGACAATTGTTTAAGTATGCACATGGAGATTCTTTCACTTAGTGATAGATAAACAAACTGAATTATAGCAATTTATTACTTGCAGAAAATACCTCTCCCGATGATGAAAATTTCAAAGACAAAATTGAAAGCATTCATCACAAGCCACTGGATAAACCCAAGGAAGTCACAGCTAGCCCTTTCAGTGATACTGCTGTTGATCTTTCGTGGATGTATCCACACAATGGAGTTGATGCAGTTACTTCGTATAAAGTATTTTATTGCAAAGAAGAAAAAGATTCTGCCATTTGTTTGGATGAAGCAACTGAAATGGATACCATTCTCACTTCCTCCACTCAAACAACTCTTCGAATCCAAGACCTATCTCCGGGGACAAATTACACATTTAGGGTGCAAGCAGTTTATGATAATGGAACTATGTCAGTTGTAAGCAACAGCTGTAGATGTAAGACAAAAGATGCTCCTCGTCCTGCTGATTTTGTTCTCCTGCAATCTCAGTTGATTGAAAAGGGTCCTCCTGATATTTACAAACTACCCCTAATCTCTGGGCATCTTGATGTTCAAGGAGGTTTACGTCATTACAGAGTAGGAGAAATTCCTCCAGCATCAGATCTGAAGCCCGAAGGATTTTTAATAATTCTAGGGGCTACCGATGAATTTAAAAATGTCATGCTTAATGCTTTGGCAAATTATGTGCTGGGAGTAGAATTCTCTGATCCTTTTAAATTCAAAATAGCCACAGACGAAGAACTAGCTGGTCAACAATCTGTCATTGCTTACACATTTTGTCCGACAATTCTTGACTATAATCTGACAGTCATTGCCACTCCAAAGAATGAAGATTCTGAAAGCATTAAAAGCCAAATTAGAATGTTTGTAAATGAGCAAGACGGACCCTCATCACCTACATATTCCTCTTGCAGACATGAGTTCTCATTTACATTGCCATGCTTAGAGCCAGACTTTATGAGCAGAGTGGAAAGAGAGTGTGTGGTATTGGAGAGTGCCAGAGAAGAACCACGAAGACTGCACGGAATGATTAGAGTCTTTAACATATCATACGAGAAAGAAGTAATGGTGAGATGGACGCATGATAACTGGCGGACAAGCCATGACACTTTCTCTGCGTTTTGTTCCCACGAAGGAATCACAGACAGATTTGCCTTCGAGTTTCCGATCAGTGAGGATGATGCTAGCTTCGTTGCTCGTTACAGAGTCGCTGGAAGAGAATACTGGGACAATAATCGAGGTGCTACTTATAATGTGTACTCAATTAGATCAGAGACACAGTGATAGGCAATATCTGAATGTTGTGTGCAAGTTTCATACATGGTTTATGATGTGTATGCATGTGGTTTACTCTTAATGTATTTGGCATAAGTGATTGTTCCAACTAAACCTGCATATCTAGTACTCAAACTAAAGAATGTTTTATGTGGTCAATTTTTTGGCTTGTAAGTCTTTTTAAACTACTAACAATGGATATTTAAAAGTGAAGCTCAAATAGATGTAAATAGATGTAAATTTCAAATTCACCAACCTTTTATAGACAATTCACTCATTGGAGTGTCAGTTTCAGTTAGCATGGAGCCAATAGCACAACTAAATTTAATGATTGGCCCCAAAGCAACTGGTAGCCTACTTTGTATGAAATGATAGTATAAAGTAGTAATAGGTATTACCCTGGCATTTCAAATGTTTTGATACAGTAAGGGGAGTTAGGGATTGAACTTATTTTGTAGAGGAAAAAGAAAAAGAACAAAACACAGGGTCATACAAATGCATGAAAGGCAGGCTTTAATTTGTAATAAGAATTATTATTGTTTACATACTTGAGCTATTAATTGCAGAATTATTTTGTACACTAAGCGCAAGATGAAAATTTGAAAACGATATTGCGTGCGCTACTCAGAATAAATTATTATTACTTAGAGGAATCAGGACTTTCCTTGTGCGGCGAGGGAGTTATATAAAAGCTCTGCTTAAGTAATGAAAATTTGGATCTGTTCTTTCCTTACACGCTTGCTGGAAGATAAAATAAAGATCCATTGGTGCTGCGCTATGGTAAGTGGTTGTAATGAATCATCTTGTACCTGTGGTTGGTTAAATGTAAGATCTTGCTAAAAATGATTATTTCATTCTATTTTATTAACAGAATCTTGGGAAATGGTGCCCCTGCTACAAGAATGAAAACAAGGGAAAAAGTGAGGAACCCAGTGAAATGACTGACTTGGTAAGAGAAAGAAAGTTTGTAGAAGAAAGTAACAGTCATTAGCTAATTGCCTTCTGATTTTCTAACTTTCTAGGATCATATCTACAATTTTAAACTATTCTCAACAGCTAAAATTTACTTGATTATAACTTGACAATTATAAGCTATGCGCTTACAATATAGGGTACTATATAATATATTTCCACCACTGGGTAAATGTACCAAACATAACTCTATGTTGGTGCAACTGTATGGTGCTCTCATGTGGCATTATAATAACTGTTCATTTACAAGCTAAGACTGTAAATAAAAAGTTGCTTTAAAAGCATAGAATTTTGAATTTGCTAATGGGTTATGATTTACAAAGCTCGTAATAATGTGTCTCAGTGAGAATGGTGAAGAACTTACAATAATTTGGTTGTCAAGAAATCAGTGTCAGCAATTTCCTATTCCAGCTTGTAATTCTAGTTGTAATATTTGTATTCGTGACTAATTTAAATTTACGCTGTGATCAAAACTTACAAGCCAGTCTATAAATGGTCCATTGAATATAGTTATCATTGTGATATTTTTCCATTATTTCAAAGTCTTAAAAATGTAGCTAGTCCTCAGGAAAAAAAATTACATTTTTGGCTAATAATATTTGACTAGAGTAAAATTGAACTTTGACTAATAATTGTTTAAATCTTAAGTCTATAAAGTAGGAAGCAGAAGTGACTGATAAGGAAGTCAATTGATTTAAACATAGCTAATGAGGAAAGAGGTAGAGAATTGCAATGAGGTGATAATTCAGGAAAAAGAAAGAAATATCATTAGTTAATTGCCTTCTGATTTTATAACTTTCTAGGATCATATCTTTTTTGTGTAGCTACTATTTTAAACTATTCTCAACAGCTAAAATTTACTTAATTATAACTTGACAATTATAAGTTATACTTACAATTATAGAGGACTATATATTCCACCACTGGGAGAAATGTACCAACATAACTCTATGCTGATGCAACTCTCTCAAAGATCACACATCATATATACTTTTGCAGTAGCTCTCTGGAAGCTATTTAAAAATTATTGCTACAAAATGAGTTCAAGACTCAATTAATAAAATATTTAATTTATATTTTTTAGTTGAAAGATAAGAAACAAGTTAAAGGTGAGAAGTTACAATACAATTATTGAATGTTATTCTAATACCTCAGTAGTGAATTATGTATCCTGAAACTTATTATTTTTTCTTACAAAAACAATAACAAGGTTTATTATGTCTTCTTATTATTTGAAATTTTTGCTGATTAACTTTTTTTTTTTTAATTTGAACAAAATTAAGGACCCCTATGTAGGAAAACAGTGCACTGGTAGTAGCTAATTACCACATAATAGAAAATATTTTATACATCTTGTGTTTATTGCTATGGTAACATTTGCGCATATTATTAACCCTCACCATGCATGCATGAGAGGGTTATAGTAGTCATCTAGTGTGTCTATCTGTCTGTCTGTCTGTCTGTCTGTCTTTCACACTCTGATTTGAAGATTACTGACAAATTGATTTTTGTATGAACTTACTCAGAACGATGTTTTAAGTCCATTGATTGTGCTACTTTCTTAATTTCAGGCTGATTCTTGAGAAAATGCAAAGCTGTCAGCTCCATGTATATAGTACTTTCTTTTGTGAGTAATACTCCCTATTGTCACGTCACAATCACATGGCAAATAATTTCTGTTTTACAGGTATGATTACAGTTAGTACTGAGCCATTGATGAAAATTCCAAGTTTAGGAAGGCCATTCAGCTTGGGAATGCTTTACGATGCGTGCAGTGACAAACTCTTTACTGCCAAGCTATGGGATTAAAAAAAATTAGATTCAGTCAAGGACTCGCACCACACACGGAGCAGTCAGAATCAGGTATGCACAAAAAGCAATCTCTCAAAGAAAGCAGCAATTCTTTCTGTTCATGAAAATCTAAAACTGAGTTTAATGGCTGGAATGATTGAAGTTGAAGGAGCAGCTAAGTTCTGGAAAAATCGTAGGAGCTCGGAAAAGAAGGTGAGAGTGGTGGTCATGTACACTTCTACAGTATTGACTGAGAAGCTGGTCACTGAGAAGCTAAGAGGCTTACAGCTTTCTGATAGAAGTGACAATGTCAGAGCAACACATGTTGTGACTGGAATTACATATGGCTCAAATGCTTTCTTTGTGTTTGAGCGGATGCTCACCAAAACGGAGAGTATGGAAAAGGTCACTGAGAGAATGAAGGCAGCAATAACTGATGCAATGCTTGCAGGAGACGTTATTGCTTATCAAAAAACGAAGTTAGAATATGGAAAAGAAACAGCTAAGTATACCTGCACTTACTATGGAGATTTGAAGCTTCCTTCTGATCCAAATACATTTGAAGAGGCAATCAAAATTTACTGGCAGTTGCCCGAGCTGATTAGCAGAAGTGATGGCGAGAAGAGTATTCCAGTATTCATAACTTTATCTCCTCTTTCAGATGGAGGACACCTTCGACCAGTGCACTCCATATGCAGTGAATTAATTACTCAAGTTGAAGAAATTTTGCAGAATTTTGACACCATGCAAGTGTGCATTGATGATCTGCTAACGGATGAAGCATGCTCTCAATTTTCAGATGTTCAGAGCCAAATAAAAAAATTTCGAATGTTAATGAAACGTTTTAAAAAAAGTTTTATCGAGAAGCTTGCTGCAATATTGCCTGTTATTCGCCATAATAGAGCAAAGGAAAGTGATTTGGAAAATCTTGTCAACTCTGTTCTTAAATCACCTTTCAAGTATGAAAACATGCATCAATATGCCAGAAGCAAAGCCAATGAAAACAAGCAACTTTCAAAATGCTTGATAAAAATGCGTGATATTTCCAAACTGAAAAATTTCTGCCCAGTAGGGATGCTGATTTGAAGTCATTGATGTCTGAGGAAGAAATTGAGTATGTATTTTGCTTATCTTTCAATGTAATTCCCAACTCAGAAGCCTACATTGAAGCTCTCAGTACTTATGTCACCACTGGAAAAAGTGCGCCAGTTTCAGTTGATGTCGGAAACTTGCCTAATGAACTGCAAGAAACAACTTCCGCTTTCGCTGAATTTGCAAAGACCAACAACAATGTTCAAGGTTTTGCCTTTGTGGTCACTGATAAAATTGAAGACTACGATAGCACTGGTCCAACTATTGTCTTGTGCACCAAGTTTGAGACACCTAAAGCTTACACGCCTCCAGGAATGCCAACAAATCTTGAGGCGACTACTATTGATTACAACATCACTACTCTAAAATGGACTAAACCGGATGCGAGCATTGATGAAATAGTTTCATACAAAATATTCTGTTGGAAGGAAGAAATGTTTTCTTCGACAAATACAAATGAAAAGTCTAATTTGCAGTCTCTTGTATCTCCGCAATCACCTATTAAAATTAAAGACTTGTCTTCTGGGTCAAAGTACAAAATGTGGGTCCAAGCAGTTAGTAATATAGGTGCCACTATTGAAATTCCGCAACCAGCTGAAAAAGGATCTCCAAGCATTTATGACAAGTTAACATGAGTTGAGATTTAAATATTTTTGCTTTTTTTTTGACAATTAAAAAAAACACCTCTCATTAATTACTCCCTAAATTTAAGTTAAACTATGCATTATGTTGTACATGCCCAATATGCAATATGCATGTACCAGACACACTAATTTATACTCTTTGTGTAATATTTCTTTGAAGGGAGGGCATGATTCTTTGGATTCAATCAGCTAGCTGGGATGCCCAACTTTGTAGCATGTTATGCTCGAGTAAATACCTGAGTACCCAGGCAGTTATAAATTGTAATTTTAAAGTTGGTCAGAATGAGTGGGGCGGTGCCCAAACTATTATATAATAAAAATAAACCTCCTCACATTAATTACTCCCTTAATTTAAGCTAAGCAATGTATTATTTTGTGATACCAGACAAAAATTATACTCCTTGTATAATAATTTCAATGAAGGGAGGGCATGATTCTTTGGATTATCAGTCAGCTGAGATGGCCAACTTAGTAGTATGCTACGCTTGAGTAAATACTTAATAAGTATTCAGGCAGTTATAAGTTGTAATTTTAAAGTTGGTCAGAATGGATCATGGGGGTTGTACTATTATAATTTTGAAGTTGGTCAGAGTGAATGAGTGCCTGAACTGTAATGAGAGTAAGGTCCTGAGATAATTGGGCTGAACTATAATGAGAATAGCGTCCTGGGATAATTGGGTTATAACGGACAATGTTTCTGAGTAGTTTGGGGTTCTCATTTTATTGAGCTAAATTGTGTGCTTCCAACTCCATTTAATATGTTATTTAAGCCATGTGCATGTGGACAATGCGAATAACTAACATATAATTGTCTATTGAATATTCAATATTAGTTCCAATATTAAATACTTTCATCAACCAACATGATTAAATAGATATTAGGATTCTTGCACGTATTGAGTTCGTAGCTTGATCTGTACATGCTATAATAATGTCAATACTATATTGTTAAGTTAATTTAGTCAATTTGTGCCCTATTCAATAAAAGAATTGTGTAGCAGTTGTGTCTGAACACTAGAATGTTTTCATTGCAAAACTTGGCTCTAAACTACTTTGATGTGTACTCAATCATAAATACACAAAAGAACACAGGTAAGGATCGACACCATCACGGGTGATGCATTAAACTTTACCAGATTATACATGCAGGGTTGGGATTGACAGTGATTTTGTACATAAGACATAACAACACACAATAAACTTTATACTTGTCTACATTAGAAGCCTGGAAAAGATGCACAAGGTAATTAGTAAGGCACAATTTAAAGTACCGAGGGATAACTAAAATGAACAGGCTTAAAAAGTGTTTAAAGATATTCATTTTTATATAAATGTATGTGAGTCACTATTTTATCTTCAGCCCAATTGACATAATAATTACACAACCTTATCTCCAAATCATCACTTTAGGTCCTGATAGAGACTTGCAGAACCAGGGAGGAGAGTTGAAAGAACAGCATATGCTGGTAGGACCACACCCCACCCCATCCCAGAGAGGGTCTTCTGTGTAATTGAGTATAATCAACAGGTCCAGTATTTCCAGTGTTGTAAAGGTAATCTGTACCAACAAATGTTGGGACTTCATATGGTGGACAGACATCAGTGTTAGTACAGGGACATGTGAGTAGTTGGTTAGTTGCCTTTAGTTCACTGTCTGCTTCCAAAAAGCTCCATATGTGCGTTCTGTTACCAGCTGGCCCATCATGCGCTATTAGTATTGTCAAAGAGGTTTTTTCTTCTAAGTATCCATTTAAGTTTGTTATTTTTGTTTTATCTGAAAGTAAAGTCAACATACCGAAAGAAGTACTGCTGTTATTTGATTAGAAAGGAGAAACCCAAGAAATAGCAAGAACATAATTATGAGATTGTTTGGAATACCAAGATAGTAACAAAGAACCTAGGCAAATTCTGCGGTTACTATTCTGTTGCAACTAGTTGCAACTTATGAGGTTGGCAGATGCTATAAAAAGGTCAGACTATCTTACCTAGGCAGACTTCTCAAGTGAGTTCAATATCTGTTGAGATGTTGGTCACAGTCATTGTGCTGTGCTTCATTCCTCCATCCAGTCAACAACTCATCTCTATCCCAGCCACTACTGTGTACTCCAGTCCAGACTCTAGTGGATCCACTTGCCCTTCACAGGACACCATCAATGAGGAGCATAACAGAATAAGAGACCATGTATTAAACTACTACAATGCCACGCGACCATGTTCCTGCGGAGGTCCAGGCTGGACTAGAGTAGCTCACTTAAATATGGAAGACACCAATCAACAGTGCCCCACTAACTGGAATCTCACTACATCTCCTGTGAGAGGATGTGGACGATCATCTAATGGATGGCATACATGTGACTCTGTGTTCTATTCAGTCAATGGTCGTAACTATTCTTCTGTGTGTGGTAGAATTATTGCATACCAGAGAGGAAATTCATATGGATTTGCAGGTTCCACTCAATATGGTAATTCATTGAATAAGGCTTATATATCAGGAGTATCCATGACACATGGACCAGCTGGTAATAGAACACATATATGGAGCTTTGTTGGAGCTCTAAGTGAATCACCTCACCAGACCTCTTATTACATATGTCCATGTATCAATAATGCCACTTCATATTATTATCAAATCCCCACATTTATCAACAACGATTATTTTTGTGACACTGCAAGCACTGGAGGCTACGATAGTTCAACACCCTACTACACCGAAGATCCCCTCTGGGATGGAGAGGGGTGTGGTCCTGCTAATTCATGTTGTTACTTTAACACTCCTCCCTGGTTTTGCAAGTCCCTTGGTCAACCCATCATCGATGACCTGGAGATAAGACTATGCAATTATTATTCATATGAATATGGAGAAGACAAACTAATTTCAAGGATAGATGTTTATGTGCAATGAAAGTTGCAAAGAAATAGTTAACTTAGTTTTATATTTTATAGTACTAATCATGGTCTGATGTATGTCAAATCTTATTGCTTTGAAAAATTAGTAATTTACAATTAATGTATTAAACTATGAACTTCATTCCTTTTCCTGGTTTTACAAGTCTGCAAATAATAACCTGGAGATGAGACTGTAAATATAATGGCATGAAGATAAAACACATGACTGTTTGTATTTCCAATGAAATTATTGATTTTTAATTATAAAGCAGGTGTTCATTTTAAGTGTCCATTTATATGTACGATATTAGACATGTATGTTTGACTTAAACTTGAGCATAACACTTGTGTGAAACAGAATGATATTTTCAAGCATAACCCATAAATATCAACATTTTAGGTTTTGGAAGGTCAAATTAGTAATTTTTAAAATTAATATTCGCTGTGTCTTTGATATAGCTAAGGTCACTTGGTTATTGATAAATCCTGCATTAACCCAGCTTTCATTCTTGATTCTGCAAATCCCTCTCACAACCTACGAATGAAGAATTAGTAGAAATAATGATTGTGTAATATAACATTAATAACATATGGCAATGATTACAATGAAGCTTGAAGCAGATCACTTACTGTATGGAATATACAGATGAGAGAGTTGATTAGAATGTTTTGATGTTTTTAAGGATACATTAAAACATTAGCAAACATAAGACATCTATTTGTTTTTTTTTAATTTTAGTTTGATTAGAATGTTACGTGTTTTTTATTTTTTATTTTTACCAGTAGCAACTTTCACTCTATTTTTCTGTCTAGTGTATAACGAGTCCTAAAGACAGCATTTTTCAAGTACAGGCACTGGTGAAATGCAACATAATTACAGCTGTAAAACAACACGAATAAAACCCTGTATTGTTATAGACAATACAAATTCATTGCCTAATGCTCACACAGACAAATGACACTGCCACTGGTTAGGGAAAAGTGTGTGGGTGGTGCTACTGATAGGTTGTACCTGTCTGTAATATTAGTCAACATGTACATGTCATGATCTTAACTCATCTTAATGGTGCACTTCCAAAGACAACCAGTTAAATGTTCCATGAGTTAGAATTTCTCGTTACTTGTAGGCTGTATGGGTCACTTCTGTGTATTCTGTCAGGAATTCCTGAGGTTTCCTCATAAAATTAATGATTTTAGTCATCACTGGGACTTGCTTAACATGGTCAAAAATATTAGTATCATTACAGCCGGTGTATCCATATGTGAATGTGACTGATATACCTAATAATAAGTATGTTTGATTTAAAGCATTTTCATTGATCAATTAAATCGGTGGGACACTTCATTCTAACATGCACTGAATGGAAACATAACAATGAAATAGCAATACAAACATGATGTGACTAATTTTTTTGCACAAATTATTAGTATAACAATTTTATAGCTAATATTGTGTGCTTTACTATACACAAGTAACAGTGTTTATCTTTTAACACTTTTATTAACAGCCTAGTTGTTATTAGAGTCAATACTTACTGTGAGGGAACCGGGTCAGTCAGGGTTAACTGAAGGCCACAGGATCGAAGCTATTCAGGGTTAACTGAATACTTGAGAGTAGGCTGCCACCAGAGTTGCTGGGGCTGCCCAATCACCTGGAGGGTTAACTCTTAAGGTGTATAAAGAGTTTAATCTTTAAACAAGGCAGAAAATACAACAACTGAATTGGTATGAGGAAAAACTGGTGTATATAACTAGAGGTAAGGATGAGGGAATGTAATACAAGGTGGGAAGAAGATATTTGAATAAATGGACACAAAGTTTGAATGTAATTAGAAATAGGGTAAGAGTGGTTAAACATAAAATAAACATGGGAAAATATACAGAGAAACAAAACCATAATGTAAAATATGAACAGGTAAACCTAATTAGAAATAATAATAATATAACACAGTGTAATAGTTCAAGTTCTAATAATGTAGTGACTGTTTCACTACACTTACAGTGAGTTAAATCACTAGCAGGAGGACAGGATAAATCTCTCTCCCTGGCCGTGATAGGTATTGTCAATTACATAATGGTCTAAATATTTGTTTTCTGTGTTTGCTCTAACTAACTATATTATTCTGATCTGTGGGTAAACTTAACATTCTGGAAGAAGTTTAGTTGCTTTTCCTCACTTAGAAACAACAAAGACCCCCAAAATAGCAAGAATTTTTATGGAATAGCTTGGATACCAAGAATGCAGCTATACGGTATTCCTTTACTTGCTAATGAATCAGAGCATTTCAGTTAGTCACATTCACATCATAATAGTATCTGAAATGTCCGTAATAATTACTTTCTTGTGCACAATTCTCTTATCCATGCAGTAGGGCTGGTCATAGTCCACGAAGTATAATGCCCCAAAGGACAGATGTTCAGGGAGGCATAAGTTCCATGTCAATGGACCAGGGAAAATGTAGAGGCTCATCGATTCTAACCGCTTTTGACCATGCAAGCCATAATTGCTCCTTGGTAAGGTTTACAATGATGTGACAGCATCTGTAATTCCCTGACCTGGATTGTTGCAGGCACAATACTTCAGCTCTGAGATTCATTTGTGATTAGCCGAGTTGAAAAGTGGCATAAGTTTCAATAAAGAAAGCGGAAGTTTCGAATGGGAAGAGAAAAGTTCTGTGAAGCCGCCGAAGTTTACAATCATTGATAGAATGACAGAGAGATTCAGAAGAAGGAAAGATAGACAAAGGAGGAGGAGGGACTCCAGGACTTAAGAAGAAAAAGGTGAAGCAAGGAATGGGATAGTGAAAGCTGAGATATTAGAGGGAAAAAAAAGAGAGCAAGAGAAAGAAATTGATGTGACCTTAACCAAGTGGTTGAGGATGATGGCAATGAATAAAAATACCTTATTCTACTCCATTCTTAATCTGCAATATGATGTCAAGTGCCTCAGTGTGGTGGGGTACTTGCTAGTGCTCGATATTGTCTGTCACTCTGAAATGTTCTAGTTCCCTTAAGTATAATTCTGTGCTGTGGGCATCTCTTCCTGGTGGAGGTGCCCCTCTTCACTCCATCTCTGTTGAAGTAGGTCCCAAACATGATTTAATTAGCTATGTATACTGATCCTTTTTTCTACTCCATTAGCAAATTAGTTACGAAGCTAGACAAAAATGTACAAGGTAATTAATTAAAATGTGAAGTTCATAGGACCTAACATAACAATTACAGACAATAAGAAGTGTGTTTATTAATTATTATTTACTTTATATAAACATCTATGTGTGTCACTATTAAATGTACAAGGTAAATAAAACTGTAAATTTCCTAGAACCTAACATTACAATTACAGACAATAATAAGTGTTTTGCTAATTATTTACTTTATGTAAATGTCTATGTGTGTCACTATTATATCTTCAGCCCAATCACCAACATAATTACACAGTCTTATCTCCAGGTCATCACTCGTAGATCGTGGGAGATGTTTGCAAAACCAGGGAGAAGATTTTGGGAAACAACATGTACTGGCAGGACCACACCCCTCTCCATCCCAGAGTGGATCTTCTGTGTAGTATTGAGTATATTTACCCGGTCCGTCATTTCCAGTGTCGCAAAAATAGTCCATACCAACAAATTTAGGAACTTCAAATGGCCAAGAAATATCAGTGTTAGTACAGGGACAGATGAATAGCGGATAAGCTGTCTTTAGTTCACTGTCTGCTCCCACAAAGCTCCATATGTGTGTTCTGTTCCCAGCTGGCCCATGTGTCACTGATAATCCTGACAAATAGTTTTCTTCTAAAGAGTAATATTCAGGTTGGTAGATAGAATTTGAAAATGCAAATAATCGTCCTCTCTGATAGGCAGCCATTTTTCCACACACAGACGAGTAATTACGATTACTGACTGGGTAAATCACAGAATCACATCTAGCGAGTGCTTCAGTAGATGTGCGCCCGCATCCTCTCACAGGAGAAGTAGTTTGTCTCCAATTGGAAGGACAATGTTGGTTAGTATCTGACATGTCTAGATGAGCTACTCTGGTCCATTCTGAGCCTCCACAAGAACATGGATGTGTTCGACTGAAAAAATTTGCCAACATCGTCGCTCTAGTTTTTAAGGTCTCGTTGTAAATGGTGTCTTCTGAGGAACAAGTATGACTGCTAGAATCTTCACTGGTGTACTCAGTGGCAGGAACAATAATTGTTTTCCCAGCACAGATGATGAAAAGCAAGCACGCAGTGCTACCGACAATCAGTTCTACCAGCAAGTTATTGGTCATAGCTAGTGTTACAGATACAGCATGTAAGACAGCTAGCTTCTTTCATATACCAACTAGTGTTTGAGGTTGACAGAGCTTTTTGTAGTGGCAGTGTTTACATGTGTGTATAGTAATTAGCATTGGTGTTTATGTCTTCGTAAATCGGATTATAGTATAGACATGGAAGCTATTAGCTGGTCTTGCTGGAACAAATGAATTAAGTTAGACACCTGAAAAATACTTAGATCTGTGTTAAACTTCCCCCTAACTTTTAGCTAATCAGCATATACAATTATAAACTTATTATGTCCGAATTAACTGTCAGTTACATGTGGTATAATTATGTCAATCCAAATACTGCAATAATTTTACAACTAGTATGATTTTAATTCACTCATAATTGAAAATGTTTGGTCTAAAATATATGGTTGAATTAGCATAGCCAGTGTGCTCTTTTTTCATTGTTACTATTCTAGCACCAGTGCATGTGGTAGTTGGATAGAAGCAAAAGGTGGGTTATATGCACTAAGTAAAATTTTATGTATCCAGTTACATTCTGAGAACACTAGACAAAAAAGGTAGCCACTGATTAAAAATTAATTGATTTAGAAGACGTATGGCATTCAATGTAAACAAATTATTCACTTCCATCTACTAGAAACTGGTAGCCACTGAAAGAATGAATTGAGTTAGAGAACATAGTCCTTTATACCTGAACTTCTACTGCAAATTAGCCATAATTGCTAAACTTAGCGTTGGAAAGGGTGGCTCATATGCATAAGAATTTCTATTTGTGGTTGAGGGGGGCTATTCCGGGTAATTTGCTAGCGGTAATTGACCGCGCGATTCTAAATGTCAGCTGAACGATTGAATGGGCCTGACCGTATAGCAGCACTCACCCCAGTTAGCCTTTTCTCCTGGGAAGGAAATGGGTCGGCAACGCCAGACTAGGGTATTCCAACATGAATAAGCTGCTAGGATACTAACACAGGAGTTCAGGACTTATTTTATTTCCTTTTGGAAAAATATCTTGAAAATGTTCAGCTGTCTCGGTAGTGGGAGACACTTCTGAATATTTGCTACCTCCAGACAACTAGGTTAGAGCAGATATCAGGTCGGGAGTGTGGGGAACCCCTAGAGAGTTATACAACCAACTTCACACTTAGAATTACTAGTCCTCGGTACGAACTACTTCAATGAAGATATCTATCAAGGAATAAACCACTTATTACATTTGTCAGAGTGATATGGCTAGATATTTCACTTGCAGGCTTTATTTTCACTCACCTCTGGCTCATGAAAATAAATTAGCCTGCTCGTGAAATATTTTGCCATATAACACTATTGTTATGACATTAAATAAGATAATATTATCACCATCACAGTATGTATGTTATAACGTTCTTGAGTCTCATTTACATGTGTGTGTTGTGGCATGTGTTCTTGATGGGGATGTCCATCGTCTCTAGGTCATGAATAGAATTAAATTAGTTACTAACCCTCTGAATGCATGCGCGTCCTGTCTGTCTGTCTGTCTGTCTGTCTCTCTTTCATCTGTCTGTCTGTCATGCACTGATTTTGGAGATTACTGACAATTAACTGCTGATTGAGGCATACTTACTCAGAACGACAATTTAAACCATTTATTGTGCAATTTTTTCGAATTTCAGGCTGATTTTTGAGTAAAAGCAAGCTTAGGTTCAACCTTTTGTTGATAAACCCCCTTATTGTCACATTGCAATCACAAGAGCAAATAATTACTTTTTCTGCCAGTGATAGATTTTGCTTTATGTTGGAACGTGAATCAGTGCTGGAATTTAGGAGTTTTATGTTGTAACTATGTACCTGTGAGAGCTCCTGCATGTTTAGCTACTTCTTTTAGACAGCAATTAGCTAAATCTACTTATTTCATTGCTTGAGCCATATTGATTAAGGATAGCCAATATATTTTTTGGGTCCGAGAATTGAATTGGTTACAGCTAGCTATAATAGTACTGAGGGTTCGCACCTTGGTGCTTCATCTATCATATAATTCTTTTATCTTTTCAGTTAGAAAAATCATAAAGCTAAACAAAAATGTACAAGGTAATTAAAACTGTAAATTTCCTAGAACCTAACATAACAATTACAGACAATAATAAGTGTTTTGCTAATTATTTACTTTATGTAAATGTCTATGTGTGTCACTATTATATCTTCAGCCCAATCACCAACATAATTACACAATCTTATCTCCAGGTCATCACTCGTAGATCGTGGGAGATGTTTGCAAAACCAGGGAGAAGATTTTGGGAAACAACATGTACTGGCAGGACCACACCCCTCTCCATCCCAGAGTGGATCTTCTGTGTAGTATTGAGTATATTTACCAGGTCCGTCATTTCCAGTGTCGCAAAAATAGTCCATACCAACAAATTTAGGAACTTTAAATGGCCAAGAAATATCGGTGTTAGTGCAGGGACAGATGAATAGCGGATAAGCTGTCTTTAGTTCACTGTCTGCTCCCACAAAGCTCCATATGTGTGTTCTGTTTCCAGCTGGCCCATGTGTCACTGATAATCCTGATAGATAGTTTTCTTCTAAAGAGTAATATTCAGGTTGATAGATAGAATTTGAAAATGCAAATAGTCGTCCTCTCTGATAGGCAGTCATTTTTCCACACACAGACGAGTAATTTCGATTACTGACTGGGTAAATCACAGAATCACATCTTAAGAGTGCTTCCTTAGATGTGCGTCCGCATCCTCTCACAGGAGAAGTAGTTTGTCTCCAATTGGAAGGACAATGTTGGTTAGTATCTGACATGTCTAGATGAGCTACTCTGGTCCATTCTGAGCCTCCACAAGAACATGGATGTGTTCGACTGAAAAAATTTGCCAACATAGTCGCTCTAGTTTTTAAGGTCTCGTTGTAAATGGTGTCATCTGAGGAACAAGTATGACTGCTAGAATCTTCACTGGTGTACTCAGTGGCAGGAACAATAATTGTTTTCCCAGCACAGATGATGAAAAGCAAGCACGCAGTGCTACCGACAATCAGTTCTACCAGCAAGTTATTGGTCATAGCTAGTGTTATAGATACAGCATTTAATACAGCTAGCTACTTTGAGTCATACCAACTAGTGTTCAGAGCTATTTATAGCGGCAGTGTTTGTACACTCATTCAATGGCATTTATTTTTTCTGCTCAAGTCAATGCTTCCTGTTTTAAATTTTATTAGTCAGATTACAAAAAACTATTAGCTGTTTTGTTGGTAAAGGTAAATTAAGCTAGAGCTCTCAAAACACATAGATTTCAATTAAACTTAACACTAACTTTATGCCAAGCAGTGCATAGAATTAACTTGATAGCTATGTTTAATTTAACAGTCAGTATACATGTGGTATATATCCATCCAATATTTTGTAGCTATTTTTTTTAATAATTCTTCAAAGCAGGTAAAATATGGCAGTAATAAATATATAGCATTAATTAATTTATAATTCGTGTCATTTCAATTTATAGTTGGACAGAATAGATCTAAATAGTTTGGTTTTAATTAGCATAGCCCATGCATTTTTTACATAGTTTCTGTGAGATCGGGGTGGAGGTAGCATCCTCCACTGGCACTAGAGAGTCAGACAGAGAATGCCAGTAGAAGATATAGGTGTTTCTTATCCAGCACCCAGGTCAAGGGGACCCAAAGCCCAGACTTAGGTTGCATAGCTTATTGGAGACACAGATGGATCAACCTTTACGAACTCTGACTTAGTACAACTCTGAAAACAGTGTGGTCAGCCGCAGTATATAAAACCATACCGCACTCCAGCTCTCAAAGGTGATGGGCCTACAATACAAGGAATCTTCTGATATGGCCATATATGACTAATAATAATACAGAAATTAACAACTTTACTATGTGGCTGTACATACACGCTACAAGTTAATGAAGTCTTCACTTACACCCTTTATGCCACAATAGCGGGCATTCCCACAGTTTCTACACTTCACAGTTGTGGTGTAAGAGAGTTGAATACTAGCTTATACCTTAGTTTAGACTAAGTAAATATTATTGCATCCAGTTACATTCAGAAGATACTAGAAAAAAGGTAGCTGACTGATTCAGAATTGATTTTAGAGGACATTATAGTAAACTTTCAATGCAAAAAATCAATAATCCAATTCCAATTACACATGTTGAAGATACTAGAAACAGGTAGTCACTGAATCAATTAGCTAATTTATTAATATTATGTAGTACATAGTAACTTTTAGTGTAGTATCAAAATCACTTTAGCTCACGATCTGTTGTTTACTTTTAATTTCATTTTCCTTGAATTTCTGATAAGAACTTGTTTCCTATACAGTTTGGCACAATGTAGCCACTTATAGCGTTCAACCCACTTGCTACGTAAAAATTTCAATATTATGGTCCGAACTGCACAAATTATTCAAAACTGTCTGATAGCTATGTAAGTCTTAGCATGCACAGCGTGAGGTGAGGGGAAGTGTTTTTAATCATGAGTGAATGCTAAATAATGCACACTGGAGGCAGCTCATGTAAGCAAAGTCACATACCACATCATGTACAGTATGTGAGTGTTGAGCTAATTCAGACATTATTGTCTACAGAATGTGGTGATTCACCACAAAGAAACAGGGACAGAGCAGAAGAAACACTATGCATTTTTAAAATGACATCCCACTGAGTGCTTTATGGATACCATTCTCCATGTGGTTACAGTATCACAAACCTAACTGATATTGATAAATGGTAGGATTTGACAGGACAATGTACTATTTTTAACATAATTGGACACGTATTGATGAATAGTAAGATTCACTTCAATTTCCTACAAAGTTCATAATGTGTTCTATTGTGTAAGCTTGTCCAACTGATACCTCATGTATACTGGACAAGTTTTGCAGTTGATAATAGACAAATTATGAGAGTGATTTGAAACTTTATTATATTACAATGACTGCAGTGAAAAGAATTTTGAAATCTTTCTGAAATGACACACACGCAATGTGTATAATACATTCTATACCCATTGCGACTTAAAAATGACCTATCAAATTTGTCAGGCACATCATACTATTGCCCACACAAACATGAGTAGTCCATAAGATAAGAAGGGTAATGCAATGTGCCATTCCAACAGTTAATATCAATATAAGTAGTAAAGGCCTGTATGATATGTATTATTTATTCCCCAAAGCAATACAAATCTATCCCATGACATTTTGAAAGGAAAAAACAAAGCGTCATGAAGTGAATGTATGCATTTATTTGCTAATTTGACACTTTATGCTAGCAGTGCAGGGCCTCTCTACACAAGCAAAGCAATGAAACAAACCTAGCACAGAACCTAAATATATTTTAATAATTCAATGAAACAAACTAAGGCAATTAATATTGGATGGTTCTTTTTCTGCTTCACTTTCTGGATTTAGTATTGCCTGCTCCATTGATAATTATGGGACTTATGTGAATGAATATCATTAGTATTGAAGTGCGTACATCTGAAACTGCATTGTGAGACCCACTATTATATCAACAAATTCCATTATGTTCTGCTGTTGCTATTTGTTGCTGCAGTGTTTACACATTTTACTATAATTACAGATGATAGCGATTCTGTTATAAAACCCACTAGAAGTCATAATTGTCATATATACAGTTATAGTTTAGCTATTGTAATTATATGGGTTGTGATTTTTCCAGGACAGAACGATAAGGCATTGACTACTCTAAAGCAAAAATATTTGAGTTAAACTTTCCACTATAACTTCTAGTTGTGCGCTAATATAGCTTTATTAGGTACTGAACAGAGCCTGATAACTGTTGCCACATAGAAAATGCATTAAAGTAAACAGGATGTGGCTTAGGGCAATATTTTTCCATATCACCTATGTTCATAGTTATTACGTTGGGTTATTACGTCCCCCTAGGTTATAGAATGTTACCAAGGTATTCGCGCATGAGCAGTACCTAATAAATTTATTATCCATTGGATACCCAAGAATATCACTCGTTTGATTGGCGGTATTTACGCTCGTGCCTGCGGCACTCGCGTAAATACTGAGCCAACAGACTCGTGATATTCTCCTGTATCAAATGAATAATATATATATATTATGCTTATGAATTAACAGCACACATACTGGTTGTATTCTTATATAAATTATATCATGTGTCAATTATAATAGAAGGTTTGGTTTATAAACTCTGAACACTTTATTTGCATATCAAGAAATAGGGAGTTACTGACATAATTTATTGACTTGGAGAATTTATGTAATCAAATCATTGTAGAGAAGTTAATTAACCATTGATTATTTACTTTCAATTTTACAAAGCAGGAGCTTTCTATTTCTTATAGTAGTATAAATTTTTAAATAGATTTCAATCATTCTTCCTCAACATTACGGAAATAAGGAAATGTCACAATACATCCTTTAATAAGGCAGGTTACCTATTTAACAACTAATGCTTGAGCTGTGAATAGAAATCATGCCAGCATCTATTACGTTTAAAGCAAGGTAAATATGACTTTGATTTAAATACTGCATTTATTTATAACTTCAGAATTTATATCACATTAAAACAGAATGGTAATTGTGGTATATAGTTAGTATAAGCAATACACCACCTGCTTGCTGCATGTGGTGTAAGGGAGTTGGAAGAAGCAAAATATTGGGTTGAATAACTTGTCTTTATCCAGTTAGCTACATTCTGAAAATACTAGAATAGGCAACCACTTATTGAATTAGTTGATTTAGAAAACCGCTAATAACTTCCAATATGATAAGACATCAGTTGTCTACTTCCAATTTACATTTTGGAAATACTAGATAGAAACCAATCCACTAAATGTATTATTTACTTTTAATTTTACAGTTGTTTCATAATTCTTTGTACTTATACATAAAAAACTGATTAGTTTGAAACATACTACATAAATCAAAGCAATTTTGTGGAAGGTACAAATAAAAAATGTTTTGAGTTAGAGTGTGATATGGTGAAATGTTTCCTGAGCAGGCTAATTTATTTTCATGGGCCAGAGGCTATAGTGAAAATAAGGCCTGAGAGTGAAATATCTAGCCATATCACTCTGATATTAGGAGCTCCCCACACCCCCAGCTGATATTTTAGCAGCTGCTCAAACCTGGTTGGGTAGGCTCCACTAGAGTAAGGTAGCTGTAAACCAAGGGTGGTGGTTGCTATAACTATTAGGATAATGAACTTGCCAATACAGCCATAAGATAACACTGTGCTGGTAAAGTGTGTTATCTCACAGGTCTCTACTTGAACATAACATTGTGAAGATATCTAGCTTGGAATAAATAATGCTTATTACAAGAGGTAGTAGAGTGTGATATGGAGAAATATTCCATGGTGCCACAGACTAATTTATTTTCATGAGCCAGAGGTGAGTGAAAATAAAGCCTGAGAGTGAAATACCTAGCCATATCACTCTGATGAGTGTAATAAGTGGTGGTTTATTCCCCGTTAGTACTAGAGAAGTGGTAACCCACAAGTAAAGTGGGTTGTGGGAGCTACCCACACCCCCCCAGCAAATATTTTAGCAGCTGCTCCAATCCAGTTAGTAACTACACCTGAGGAAGGTAGCTGTAAAAGCCAGGAAAGTGACAGGTTTGGTGGTTACTATATCTACAAGGGTAATGAGCTTGTGGCAGTAACAACCATGAAATATCTTGAGTTTTTATTTCACAAGTCATGTACCTATAATTATTACTGTGAAGATATCTAGGGTATATTATCTCACTCATATTTAAATAGGATTGGTCAACAATACTGTCATTAATATAGCTAAGCGAAATCAAATATTACACCCTTGTGAAGTATAAGCAAGATTTATCAAGATTTTTGTTATTTATGCAATTTAAACATAATGCCTTCAAATTTTTCGTTTATTGAATTTTACTTGAATAGCTTGCTAATGCTAGTAACTTTTTCACCACACATATACATAGTATATATCATTCTTACCAGCAAAGATTTCATTAATTTTATTAGAGGCAACAAGATGTAATTGATACTATTTATGTAGTTAAAGGGTGTGGCCTATTTGGTAACTTCTGTTCATCAATTAGCTCATTAATAGCTATATTGGAGATTCAGATATTAAACAATCGTATCTAGCAACAAGGATTTTCAAATGATATGCCACATTTGTATTATTGAGTATAAAATATATTCTATTCATTTGAATTTAGAATATGAATTAGTTTCAATCACTATACATAATAAGAAACAATTTTTATGATATAGCTAGCAATTTTAAAATAATAATTAGCTCTTGCATTCTTCTTATTTGAGTGTGTTATTAATAGCAGTTGAATGTGAGTTTACTTGTAGCTACATGTTGCCAGTATGAATGGTTCTGAATTCATTCTGAAAGTATTGGTGTCCTGCGAAAACCATATACCTTAGTCAGCAGTAGACATGTGTGGTAAGGTACTGCTCTATACCTGCATTTAGTTGTTGTTAGATTCATTCCTACTGTATTAGGCCACTTAATATCTGTATAGCACAAGCTCCTGAGTATTTCAATATAATAGTGGTTATCTTTATGACACTTTCAAAGAGTAATTGGATGAAGTTGAGCATGGCATTGATACAATGATTATAAATCACTTATTGGACAAGACAACTCACAGTCACTTGGGAATTTCTGTTTGAGTAAACAAGTAAGGGAATATAGCTAACTAAATTCTTAGCTGCAGTCTTAGTATCCAAAACAATCTCATAAAAATCCTTGCATTTTGAGTTTGTTTTTATTTGAGAGAAAAAAAAAACTTTCAGTATCTTCATTATTTATTATCCTATAGAACAAAATGGAAAACTAAATATTTTGCCTTTGACAATACATATAATTCCCAAGTGGGTGTGAGTTATCCTGCTTATAGTATGCTAACTCACGAGACATAAATGAGTCAGACAAGCTCAGTAGGCAGACTTCTGAAGCACATAATAACTTGGAGATGTTTGCAATAATTATTGCCTTGTGTTCAATACCCTCCTCCATTGAGCAGCCTCTCCCTATTTCTGCCACTATTGCGTACTCCAGTCCAGACTCTAGTGGATCCACTTGTCCTTCACAGGACACCATCAATGAGGAGCATAACAGAATAAGAGACTATCTGTTAAACCAACACCCTTATGCAAACCGACCATGTTATTGCGGAGGTCCAAGTTGGACTAGAGTTGCTCACTTAAATATGGAAGACACCAATCAACAGTGCCCTACTAACTGGACCCTCACTACGTCTCCTGTGAGAGGATGTGGACGATCATCTAATGGATGGCGTACATGTGACTCTGTGATCTACCCAGTCAATGGACGTAATTATTCGTCTGTGTGTGGTAGAATTATTGCTTACCAGAGAGGAGATTCATTTGCTTTTGCAAACTATGTGCTTTTTAGTAATGGCCTAGATCAGTCCTATTTATCAGGAGTATCAGTGACTCATGGACCAGCTGGTAATAGAACACACATATGGAGCTTTGTGGGAGCCTTCAGTGAATCACCTCATTTGTCATCTTATAGCATATGCCCATGTATCAATAACGCCAGTACTCAGTCCGATCAAATCCCATTTTTTATCAACAACAATTATTTTTGTGATGCTGTAAAAAATGGACGTTTTTTTGGCTCATCAGCTCAATATTACACAGAAGATCCTCTGTGGGATGGTGAGGGGTGTGGTCCCACTAGCACATGCTGTTCCTTCAACTCTCCTCCCTGGTTCTGCAATTCTCTTATTCAACCCACCAGCGATGACCTGGAGATAAGACTATGCCATTACTACAATTCTCAACAAGAAGACAAACTAATTTCAAGGATAAACATTTATGTACAATGAAAGGTGTGAATTATTTCATTTAATACTAATTACAAGCCAAATTTTATAAAAAAATTTCTCTTTTCCCCCGCGCAGCGGTTAGAGACAGGGTCTGTCATGCGAAATTTGGTCCCCCGCCAAATACTGTCCGGCTGGACTGAAATTGGCAGCCAAAATACATGGTCCGCCCTGCAAATTTCGGTCCGCCCGGGTGCGCTCGAATTAAATAAAAATTTGAATGATAAAGGCTTGGTGGATTCCAATCCTGTGGTTGATATTGACACCGATAAGGACGTACTTTTGTTGTTTTTTTACTGGGTCTTATTGTTAAAAATTTGAGAGAACACAAATTAACCAAAACTACAGTCAATTGATAGTATAACTAAAA
>WLWD01002854.1_pt1 | contig 92805 bp, 71 predicted proteins | sample 6712731 | NCBI WGS metagenome assembly WLWD01 (sample SAMN12718690, study PRJNA576275) | sponge metagenome | isolation source: marine sponge | host: Mycale hentscheli | place: New Zealand: South Island, Marlborough, Capsize Point | collected 2014-11-01
AGCCAGCGCCAATCTTGTGGCTGTGCCAGCCGCCGCCCGGGTAGCCAGGGGGGCGTGTCAAGAGTTGGTTGTGGTCGAAATAGACGGCCTCGGTGCCCAGGCACAGCCGCTGCAAATGCAACATGTGCGGATGCGTCAGCACGTCCATTAAGAAGGGGACGTGACCGGCGGGAAAATATTCACTGAAGACGCTGTGGCGCCTCAGGGTCAGGACGCCGGCGTCGTCGGTGGCTTGGGGCACTTTCTGGCTGCCGCCCAGGGCGCCGTCAATTTCGTCGGCACGCAGCCGGCTTTGAGGGGGGCGCCGGCCCAGGGTGGGCCAATCTATCTGGCCCCAGTCGGCCTGTAGCAGGGCGTCGTTGCGTTGCTGCCCGTATTGTAGAGCTGCTGTGCAGGTTTGCACCGCCTCTGCTGTCATGACGCCTTTGAGGACGGCATAGCCGTCGTGCAGAAACTGATCGCGGTCGAATTGCGCCGTCAATTTGTCCAGATCGAAAATAGCTCGGCGCTGGGTTTCGAGTTGTTCCCAGTCCGCCGGTTCCCACTGCAACGGGGTCCGTTGGCGGTCGAGGAATGCGGGACGGCTGGCCTGCACCAGGGCGGCGCTGGGCTGGTGTAGAAAAGCGGTCCACAGCGGCTCTGTCAATTCGCTTTCGAGCAAGGGGTTGGGCGGCATAGGGCTCACGGTGCGGATGCTGCTTCCCCATCGGCAAAGAGCGAGGGGAAAAAGCGGTGTGGATCACCCGGCTCGGCAAAGAGGATTTGCTGTCGTTGTGTCAGGCCGGTGGGGGCTTGGACGCGCCGATTGGTCCAGACCATGTGCGACACGCAGTACTTATAGAGCAACGTACGCCGCTGGTGGGGGCCGTGCCAGCGGGCAGTGGCGTGGGTCAGAGCTTCGGAGAACAGTATAACCGAGCCGGCGGGGGCCTGGGGGGTGATTACGCAGGAAGCATTTTCGGGATTGGTGGCAATGGAGTGGGGCAGTTTGAAATTGCTTTTGTGGCTTCCGGGGATACAGCAAAAACCGCCGCTCTCCTGGCCGGTGTCGGTCAGGTTCCAGGCCACCACGACAAAGCCGTTGAGGATTTGGTTGTCGCGCTGGGGGTAGTACTGACCTGGCTGGGCCCCCGACGTGGGCGCGGTGGGGCCGTAATCGCAGTGCAGTCCGCCGGGCCCCATGCCCGCCTCCATGCACATGCCGTAGAGTCGGTCAAGGCGGAAACAGTCGCCCAGACGAAAGCGCAAGGCGGCCATGACGGGGTCTTGGTCGAGCAGATCGATAAAGGGCTGGCCCCAGTCGAGGAAGCCCGAGCCGGCGGGGGCGGCGCCAAAGCGGGGGGGCTTTGCGGGGGGCAGGTGGTTGTCGAGCAACTGATTGAGGGCGGCTACCTGGTCGGTATCCAGGACCTCCTCCAGTACTAGATAGCCCTGGACATCGAATAGGTATTGCTGCGTTTCCAGGTCAGTCATATTCAGCTGGCCGCCGGTTCGGTCTGGTGCTGGCGAAAGCCGGCGACGACGATATTATTATTGCGCGGCTGGATATTTTCGGGGTCGATGCGGTGGGGGTCGTCCTCGGCCCGGCCCACTGGCTGCAGGGCGGTATTGTGGTAGCCAAAGCGGACGGACTTGCGCCACTCGTTGGTGCGGTTGACATCGGACCAATGGATGGCCTGGTAACTAAAGAAGATGACGTCGCCTCGGTTGGCCGGGACCGAGACCGAATCGAGCTGGTCGGGGTGGTATTGGTCGAGAGGCAGGTGCGGGGCGGTATCGGGGCCCAGGATATGTTCGAGGGGACCCAGCAGATGGCTGCCGGGGACGACCCGCAGCGCGCCGCTCTCAAAGGGGGTATCGTCGAGGTGCAGGAGGCAATCGACGAAATCGGGGCCGTCGTGGGGATAAAAAGGGTAGTCCTGGTGCATGGGGAAAGGCGTGCCTTTTTCCGGCGGTTTGGCGTGTAGTACGGTATGGTGCCATTGTACGTCGGGCCCGACTAATTGCTCGACGCAACCGATTAACCCGGGGTGGAAGACCACCCGCCCCCAGGCCGGCGAATAGTGATGCGGATTGTGGAGGAATACCGCCTTGGTATTGAGGCGCTCGTCTTCGGGCAGATAGCGATCGCGCCAGGGGCCGTGCCAGCCGATGGTCTCCTGGCCCCACTCTTCGATAATACGCACCATTTCGGCGGCCAGTTCACCGCTTTCGGCCTGGTTGAACAGGCCTTCTACTTTGACGAAACCGTCGCGCTGATAGGCGTCTATTTGCTGCGGCGTGAGCATGCGATCCTCCATACGGGGTTGGGGCAAAAAAGGGGTATTGCCGGTGCCAGGGGCTGTCGCGCCTGCAAAGTAGCAAATCCCTTTTGCCCTTGTCAACGGATAATCTTGACGAGGCCGGAGCCGGGCTGTACCTTCCGAGCCCGATTGCCGTCCTCCTGCCGAGGACGGGCGTGCAAAGAAAGGAACCGAGTATGCTAAAGAGGATCTTCCTAGGACTGGTTGTGGCTTGGGGGCTGGGCGCCTGTGGTGGGGGCGGTGAGACGCCGCCCCAGGAAAGTGCCCTGAAGGTGGGCTATGTGGTCAATTATATGTCCCACGAATGGTATCAGAATATTTGTCAGGCGGCCCGCGATCGGGCCGCCGAGGTGGGCGTTGAGCTGGTCATTGCCGATGCCAACCAGAATGTCGGCGACCAGATTTCCAAAGCCGAGAATTTCATGGTCCAAGGGGTCGACGTGCTGGTCTTGACGCCGGTCGACGCCAAGGCCCTGGGACCTATCGTGCAACAGGCCAAAGAGGCCGGAATCCAGGTAATTACCGAAGCCAATCCGGTGCCCGGCAGTGCCACTTATGTCGGCATCGATAACGAAGCGGCCGGCTATAAAGCAGGCGAGTGGTTCGCCCAGCAGATAAAAACCAGGGGACTGGAGGCCCGGATCCTGGTGATTGGCCTACCCAATTTTGAGGATTGCCGCCAGCGGGTCGACGGTTTCAAAGCCGCCTTGGAGGCCTCGGGGGTCGATTACCAGATTGTCCAGGAGGTCGACGGCCAGGGGCTCAAGGAGAAGGCCTTCAAAGTAGCCCAGGACGCCCTTACCGCACATCCGGACATCAATGTCATTTACGGTATCAACGACGATTCGACCACCGGCGGTATGGCCGCCTATAAGGCGGCGGGTCTGGACGAGAGCCAGTTGACCGCCATTGGTTTTGGCTTTGAAGGGGCAGTGGGGCGCTCGGCGCTGCTGGGGGCTACCCCGTACAAGGCGGCCCTGGCGATGTTTCCCAATTTCGTCGGCGTTTCCCTAGTCGACGCGGCGGTGGCCCTGGCCCAGGGCAAGACCCTGCCGGCCCACTATGAGACCCCTACTATTGTCGTCACGGAAGATAATTTCCCCACCTATTATACCAAGGAGGGCGACGACTACGCGATGAATTTTGCCGCCATCCGGAAGCTTATGCCGTGAAAGGGCTGCTGCACCGACTGCTCCACGCCGAACAGGCCGGGCTACTAATCGCCTTTATCCTGCTGTGCATAATAATGACCATCCTGAGTCCGGTATTCCTCAGCGCGGTCAATATTAAGAATGTGCTGCGCGACGCGGCCTTGGTTGGTATTGCCGGCATTGGCCTGGTGATGATTATTTTACAGGGCGAAATAGATTTGAGCGTCGGCTCGAGCCAGGCGGTGGTGGGGATTGCAGCAGTGAGCCTGCTCAATTACAGCGACAGCATCCTTGTCAGTCTGGGGGGCGCGTTGATATTGGGCGCCGTTATCGGTCTGGTCAATGGCTTATTGGTCACCCGGGCACGGATCAATTCGCTTATTGCCACCTTGGGCATGATGGCCATTTTGCGCGGCGTTGCCATGGTCAGTACGCAGGCCGTTTCCATCCAGGCCCAGGTCGACGGCTTTATCGAAGCCGGCACCGGCCACTGGGGCCCCGTGCCCATTCCGGTGCTGATTATGCTGGTATTATTCGCCGCTTTCTATTATCTCCTGCACCATACGCCTTTGGGGCGCTATATCTACGCCATTGGTGGCAATACCGAGGCGGCGCGGCTGGCGGGGTTGGCGGTAGACCGCACCAAGATCGCGGTATTCGCCATGGGCGGGTTACTGGCGGGGCTGAGCGCTTTTATCTTGGCCTCGCGGCTCAATTCGGGGCAGCCCAACGCCGGCCTGGGTTTTGAATTACAGGTCATCGCCGCTGTCGTTTTAGGTGGTATTTCCCTCACGGGTGGCGTCGGCACTTTAATCGGCGCCTTTATCGGCATCTTGATTCTAACCGTACTCAACAACGGTTTGGTTTTGCTCAACGTCTCCTCTTTTTACCACGATATTGCCCGCGGCCTGGTCATTATCCTGGCGGTCTACCTAGACAGTCGCCGCAAACAAAGCCTGGTCCGACGCCTGTTACAGGGGTGAGATGCTGCTGCAACTGCGCGCCATCGAAAAACGTTTTCCCGGGGTCCACGCCCTGGCCGGGGTCGACTTCGATTTGGCGGCGGGCGAGGTCCATGCGCTGGTCGGCGAAAACGGGGCCGGCAAATCGACCTTAATCAAGATCCTGGCCGGGGTCCATCTGCCCACGGCCGGAGACTATCTACTAGACCAAGTGCCCGCCGCTATTGCCACGCCGCACGACGCAGTTGCGGCCGGGATCAGCGTGGTACATCAGGAATTGAACTTGGTGCCGTCGCTGTCGGTGGCGGAGAATATCTTTTTCGGGCGCCTACCGTCCCGCAAGGGGCGGGTCTTGTGGGGGCGGCTGTACCGGGAAACGGACGAAATCTTGCGGCAACTGGGCCTGAAGCTGGATCCGCGCACCAAAGTTCAGCATCTCAGCATTGCCGCCCAGCAGTTGGTGGAGATTGGCCGCGCCCTGTCCTGCCGGGCCCGCGTGTTAATTCTCGACGAGCCCACATCAGCTCTCAGTCCGACCGAGATCGAAGCCTTATTCACCCTATTGCGGCGACTGCGGGACCAGGGAGTGGGCATTATCTATATCTCCCACAAATTGGACGAAGTCCTGGGGTTGGCCGATCGGGCGACGGTTTTGCGCGACGGCCAATGGGTCGGTACAGCCCCCACCGGCGAATTGGACGAAGGGCGTCTGATCCGTTTGATGGTGGGGCGCCAACTCGACCAGGTCTTTCCCAGGAGCCGGGGGGCGGCCGGGTCCGTCCTGTTGCAAGTGGAGGGGCTGGCCACCGACCTGGTGCAGGCTATTTCCTTTGCCGTGCGCCGCGGCGAAATAGTCGGTTTTTCGGGGTTGATGGGGGCCGGCCGGACCGAATTGGCGCGCGCTGTCTTTGGCGTCGACCGGCGCCGAGGCGGGCGCGTTTTGCTGGAGGGCCAGCCGGTACCGGCCAATGCACCGCCGCAGTCGCGGCGCTTGGGCTTGGGGCTGGTTTCAGAGGATAGACGCGCCGAGGGCTTGTTCGCCCAGTTGAGTGTCGCCGAGAATATGAGCATTTCTTCGCTGCCCCAGTTTTGTCGCGGTTGGCATATCCGGGGGCAGCAAGTGCGGCGCAAAGTGGAAGAGTTGGTGAGCCAGCTCGCAGTGAGAACGCCCTCCGTCGGTCAGATCATCGCCAAATTGAGCGGCGGCAATCAGCAGAAAGTGCTGATCGCTCGTTGGTTGATGAAGGACAATCTGAAGGTGCTTATCGTCGACGAGCCGACCCGCGGCGTTGATGTGGGAGCCAAAGTGGAGATCTACAGCTTGCTCGATCAGTTGGCCGGCCGCGGTTTGGGGGTGGTGGTGATCTCGTCGGAATTGCCCGAGTTGCTGGGGTTGTGCGACCGCATTTATGTGATGAAGGGGGGGCGTATCACGGGGGAATTTAAACGCGGCGAGGCGACTAAGGAAGGGTTGTTGGCGCGGGCGATCTGATGGTGGGTAAGCTGGCGGGGGACGGGTTCGGGGGCATCGGCCTCTGGCGGTATGTGATGCCCGCTTGCGGCCTTCCCTACACCACCCGGCTGCGCCGCCTGCCCGGCCTCCAGCTTCCCCTCCCCGCTCCCCCACATACCGCCGCCGGCCGATGCCCCCGAACCCTGCGGGCCGGCTGGGAATTGAATAGGAGAGGTAGGTGGTATTTGACCGTCGCGACTAATTCGGCAAAAGATGGGAAAATAGAATGAGTCAACCGCGACCCGAACACCCCCGGCCGCAATTTCAGCGGTCTAACTGGATCAACCTCAACGGCACCTGGGATTTCGCCTTTGATTGGGGCGACTCGGGCGCTGAGGCCGGTTGGAGCGAAGATCCCTCCGGTTTCGATAGGCAGATCGAAGTGCCGTTTTGCCCCGAGAGCCGGCTGTCGGGTATCGGCTATACTGATTTTATCCCGGCGGTCTGGTACAGCCGCAATTTCTCCGTGCCTGACGAATGGACCGGGCAGCGAGTGGTGCTGCATTTTGGCGCCGTGGATTACCATTGTCGGGTCTGGGTCAACGGACAATTAGCCGGCGACCACTTAGGAGGCAGTTCGTCTTTTTCCTTTGATATAACAGATTTAGTACAAGAGGGCTGTAATCAGTTAGTCGTCAACGCCCGTGACGACAGCCGCTCGGGCGAGCAGCCCCGGGGCAAGCAGTCTGGGGCGCTGCGCTCGCAGGGGTGCCACTATACCCGCACCACCGGCATTTGGCAGACCGTATGGATGGAGGCGGTGCCCGAATGCGGTTTGGAGCGGGTCCGTATTGTGCCCGACCTGGATGGCGGACGTTTTGTGTTGACGCCCGAATTCGGCCGGGTGCGGCGCGGCCTGAAATTTCGCGCTGTATTGTCCGACGGCGATGGAGAATTGGCTCGGGTAGAAGGACCGGCGGCCAGCGGTGCGGCGCTGAGTATCGACGTGCCCCAACCTCGTCCCTGGAGCCCAGATGATCCCCATCTCTACCAATTCCACTTCGAAGTGCTCGACGACGATATCGTCATCGACCGGGTCGATTCGTACGCCGGTTTGCGCAAATTTCATATTGAGGGCCACCGCTTCTTCCTCAACAACAAGCCCATTTTTCTGCGCTTTGTCCTCGATCAGGGTTTTTATCCAGGAGCCGTGTGGACAGCGCCCAGCGACGCCGATTTGCGGCGCGATATCGAATTGTCGCAGGCGGCCGGTTTCAACGGCGCCCGTCTGCACCAGAAAGTCTTTGAGGAGCGCTTCCACTACTGGGCCGACCGCTTGGGGTATCTGACCTGGGGCGAGTTCTGCGATTGGGGCATCGATTTTGGCAGCCCGCAGGCTTTATTGAACCAGCAGCGAGAATGGCGCGAAATTGTCGGGCGCGATCTCAATCATCCTTCTATTTTGGCCTGGACGCCCTTTAACGAGACCATCGGCCCGGCCCGGCAATATCCGGCTGCGCATAGGCAGAATCTGCTCGAGGTATACGATTTGACCCGGGCCTTGGACCCGACCCGGCCGGTGCACGATGCCAGCGGTTACGTGCACCGGCGCACCGATATTTTCACCGTCCACGATTACGAGCAGGATGTCGAGGCGTTCACCCAGCGCTACGCCCCGGTAGACCCGGCCCACCCGGAGGCGGCGCGGGTATGCTTCGAAGAGCACTCCGCTCCCTACCAGGGCCAGCCCTATGTGGTCGATGAATACGGCGGCACCTGGTGGGTGGAAGCTTCAGGGGAGGGCGGCCAGGATCGCGGCGCCGGCTGGGGCTATGGCAAGCGGCCCACCGATATCGAGGAAGTCTATCGACGCATCGAGGGCCTGACCGCGGCTTTGACAGGGCATCCGCATATCGCCGGATTTACCTATACCCAGCTAACCGATATCGAGCAGGAGCAGAACGGCATTTATACCTACGACCGCCAGCCGAAATTTGCTATGGAGCGAATCAGTCGGGCCTTTGCGGGGCCGGCGGCCATTGAAAGGGAGTGACGGGATGGCCACAGAGGGGTTGAGCAAAGCGCAACAAGCGCAATACGGCGAAGTGGGGTTTACCGTGGTGCCCGGTCTGTTCGGGCGGGCGGAATGCGCCGATTTTGTCGCCCATATGATGGATTTGCACGCCGGCCGCAAACAGCTCGACGGCTTTGCCCGGCGAGAGGCGGACGAATGGGGGCGCACCCACAACCAGCACAATTACGATGTCCGCGCCGAGGCTTTGCTCATTGAACCGCGCCTGCAAGCGCCCCTGCGCGACTGTCTGGGGGATGAGCCCGATGGTATCCAGACGATGTATTTTTACAAGGGCTCGGAACAGCGGCGGCACCAGGATCAATTTTACCTACCCGGCTGCATGTCGGCCTGGATCGCCCTGGACGATGCCGACCAGGACAACGGCGCCCTGCGGGTGCAGCCTGGTTCCCATAAGGGGCATCTGCTGACCAAGACCGAGCTGGAGACCATGGACGGGACTGATTACAACGACGCCGTCGACCGCCTTTTTGCCGACAACGGGCTGCCCGAGGAAATCGTCGAAGTGAAATTGGGCGATGTGGTCTTTTTCAACGGCGTCCTGATCCACCGCGGCGGTCCCATCGCCGCACCTGATTCCTTCCGTCATGCTATGGCCAATCACTATATCGGCCACTCTTTTACAGATTGGCCCCATACCGGCTGGTGGCGCATCGGCTTCGATGGGTCGCGCCGTCACTAAAACAATCGCAGAAAGAAAAACCATGTCTACTGACCGAATTTTGCTCGACGACGAGGCTATGCGCCGTTTTATTATCGATGGCTATATGGTGCTCAAGCCCGATTTTCCCGATGGCTTTCACCAGCGCGTTTACGACAAGATCGAAACGGTTATAGAACAAGGGGGCAACCCCGGCAATAATCTGTTGCCCCGGGTGCCCGAATTGCAGCAGGTATTCGACCACCCCGAGGTAGATGGAGCCCTAGCCAGCATTCTGGGCCCCGATTACTATTTGCATCTGCATCGCCACGTGCACAATAGTCCGCCGGGCCACAAAGCGCAGAATATGCACAAGGACAGTCTGGGCAATAGCCGGTTCGCCGTCGATCAAAAACGGCGCCATCACCACACCCGCTGGACCATGGTCTTTTACTACCCCCAGGATACCTCCGAGGAATTGGGGCCCACCGCGGTGGTACCGCGGTCGCAATATCTCAACGAGAGCTGGCCCGAAGGCGGCCAGCAAATACCCTTGTGCGGCGAAGCCGGGACGATTGTTATTGTCCACTACGATCTACTGCACGGGGCTACGCCCAACCGCGGCGACCGCACCCGCCACATGGTCAAATTTCTCTTCACCCGTATGTCCGAGCCGGAGAAGGCCTCGTGGGATCATGGGGATCCGCATTGGCAGCCCGCCGGCGATGCCCAGGACGGTATCTGGCGACATTTGTGGGATTGGCACCGCGGCGTCGGGGACAACCAGTCGCCCGATGCCGATGTTGGCCTCGAGGAATTGGCCCGGCAGTTGCGCCATGAAAGCGAGGTGGTCGCTTTGAACGCGGCCTACCAATTGGGCCTGCGGGGCACTGAGGCCGTGCCCTTGCTGCTGGAAGCTTTGCAGGAAGAGGAGGAGATTGTTGCCCGTCATGCCGGTTATGCTTTTAGCCGCATTGGACCGGCGGCGGTGGCGCCTTTGGTGGCGGCGGCGCGCCAGGGGTCGGAGCAGAATCGGGCGCGGGCGTTGGATGCCCTGGGCGATATGGGGCCGGCCGCGGCAGAGGCGGTGGCCGGATTGCTGGCATGCTTGCAGGACGAATCGGCCGAAGTGCGCAGCCGGGCGGCCGAAAGCCTGGGCACAGTCGGGCAGGGACGCGGCGATCTGGGCGGCCCCCTGGGGGCCCTGGTACGGGGCGACCAGAGCGATTTGGTGCGGCGCAACGCCGCCTTATCGTTGGCCCGTTTGGGACCCACTGTGCCCGATGCGGTCGAGGCCCTGGTGGACGGTATGGCCGATGAGAGCCATTATGTGCGTGGTTTTTCTGTCCACGCCCTCGACCGCATTGGCACGCCGCAGGCGCGTACGGCGGTGCTGCAGCGCTTGCAGACTATGCGCTGGGATTGAGCTGGGCTGCTAGACGCCGGTGGCCAATAAGCCGCCTTCAACAGGCAGCGAGACGCCGGTGATATTGGCGGCAGCTGGCGAGCACAAAAAGGCGACGGCGCGGCCAATATCCTCGGGGGTGCCGCGGCGTTGCAGGGGGATATTGCTTTTGAGGTTGCCGGGGGCGCTGCCCACCCTCGGAGCCTGGCTGCCAAAGACGTGGCCCACCTGCATATGGCCCGGCATGACCGCGTTGCAGCGAATATTGTGGGGGCCCAAGTCCACGGCCATACTCTCGGTGAGGCGCAGGACTCCGGCTTTGGCCACGCCGTAGGCTGTATCGCTGGGCCAAGCGCGCTGGGCGTGGACCGAAGAGGTGCTGACAATGCTGCCGCCCTCTCCTTGTGCGACCATGATGCGGGCGGCCTGCTGGCTGCACAGGAAAAAACCTTTCAGGCAAACGTCGAGGGTGAGGTCCCAATTTTCTTCGGTTAATTCCAGAAAAGTAGCCCCACCCCCGGCAAAGGGATTATTGACCAGGATATCGATGCGGCCAAAGCGGGCGGTGAAAGCGGCGAACATAGCCTCGACCTGGGCGCTGTCGGCGATGCTGGCCTGGAAAAAATCGGCGTCGCAATTGTGGCCCCGGATCAATTCCAGGGTTTGCTCGGCGTCGGCGTCGCGCTCTATATCGTTGATACCGACATCGCAGCCGGCTTCGGCCAAGGCCAGGGCAATGCCGCGGCCGATGTTGCGGCGACCGCCGGTGACGAGGGCTTTTTTCCCTTCTAATGACATGATATTCCCTTTGGGATAATGTGTGATGGATTTTTCAATATACGCCAAAAATAACCCCAAGCGATAGAGAAAGAAGGCATAGTATGAGCGCGAAATACACCGCCGCGATCGTCGGCTGCGGCGATATCGGCCATGCCCATATGGCTGGGTATAATCTGGTCGACGAAGTCGATGTGGTGGCTGTGGTCGATCCCAACGAGCAGGCTCGCAACCAGTACGCCGCCGAATACGGCATTGGCCAGAGCTATGCTACGGTCGAGGAAATGCTGCAGACACCGCCCGATATTGTCAGTGTCTGCACCTGGCACCCTCTGCATCCGGAGTGCACCATTGCCGCGGCCCGGGCCGGGGTCAAGGCGGTCATCTGTGAAAAACCCATGGCCATTGGTCTAGGCCTGGCCGATTCCATGGTCGAGGCCTGTGCGGAGAGCGGCACCAAATTGGTCATTAGCCATCAGCGTCGTTTTACCCTGGGCTGGGAAAAGGCGCGCGAATTAGTAGCCGCCGGGGCCATTGGCCAGGTGCTGCGGGTCGATAGCAAAATCGCCCAGGGGCTGGCCAATTGCGGCACCCACGCCATCGACGGTATCCGCTTTATCCTCGGTGATCCGCCGGCGGCCTGGGTGATGGGAGCCGTCGAGCGCGATACCGACCGCTACGAGCGCGATACCGCCATTGAGGACAGTTGCATGGGATTGATCCACATGCAGGATGGTTTGCAGGTGTTCATCCAGGCGGATATGGACCTGAATGGGGCCTCCCCCGGTATTTTTGCTCTGCGCGGGACTGAGGGGATGATCGATGTAGGCGAGACTTATACGCGCCTGTTCAATGGTGATACCGGCGGTTGGCAGGAATGCGATTTGGGCGTGTCCAAAGATCAGATCCACGTTATTGGCGGACAGGCCAATGGCCGCCAGACGCGCGAATTGCTGCGTTGGCTCGAGGGAGGGCCCGAGCACCGGGGCGCTGGCTCCCGGGCGCGCGATACGGTGGAGTTGATGATGGCGCTATACGAATCGGCCCGGCAGCATCGGATTGTCCATTTGCCGCTGCAGGAAAAAGACTATCCGCTGCAGTTGATGATCGACCAAGGGCGTCTGCCGGTGCAAAAGGAAGGGCGCTACGATATACGCGGCTTTTTAAAGCGCGACGATATCGACGAGGCGGCATACGAGCGTTTGCGGGCTCAGGGCATGGGGCACCACCCCATTATGAGGAAACTACACGAGGAACGATCGAAAGGCGGTTGAAATAACGGCGAATCCCCATTTAGGGCTATTCTAAAAAACTGCCATTAACCGAAATTTTACGGTTTTTGGCAGTTTTTTATTTATCCGCGTCAGTATTTTGTCCTTCCTTGCGTCTATAGTGCAGGCCGCTTATGGAAAAGACACTTACAGATCGACAATTGGTAGAGCGCGTCCGCACTGGCCATTCGGGAGCCTTCGATATTTTGCTGGAACGCCATCTGGATACAATGCGGGCGATTTCACGCTCATATTTACGGCATTCGGCCGATAGCGATGACGCGGTGCAGGCGGCGGCGGTCCAGGCCTTCCAACAACTAGAGCGGCTCGACGACCCCGGGCGTTTTCTGCCCTGGCTGCACGCCATTGTACGCAATTGTTGTCTGTCGAGCCTGCGCACTAGGCGTCACTTTTTGTCCTACGAGGAAGAGACGGAGGCTGGGGGCGGGCAGATCCAGGTGGACGAGTCTTATTGGTCCGGGTCGCCATTTCCCGATCCGGACCAAGAGCTGCTGGAGCGAGAAGAAGCCCGTTGGTTGCAGGGGGCCGTGGACCAATTGCCGGAGAAAAACCGCTCGGTCACCGCCCTGCACTACTACCAGGGCAAAACGTACGAGGAAATGGCCGCTGTGCTGGAAGTGCCTCTCAGCACAATCGAGGGCCGCCTGTACCGGGCCCGTAAACAATTGAAGGAGGTATTAGTGAATATGGCCAAAGCAGATATAGACCAGGTGGCTCTGGAAGAGGCGATCACCGACGCGACCAAGGGTCTGCAGGAGGATATCGACCAGATCAAAAGCCAGCTCAGAGTCATCAACTGGGAGGACAACCACTGGCTCAGCCAGGCCCGCAGTTCGGCGGGGCAGACCATAACCAAATTGCCCACCGACCAGGAGAACCCGGTGGTCTGGGGGCTGGCCGGGGCCTATCGCCTGGGGGCCAAGGTCAATAAGCGGCGCCTGTCTTTCATGTCCTACGACGATATCGACGAATATCTGGCGACCAACCAGGACGTCGATATCGCCCGTTTCGCCGCCCTGTTCGCCGACCCGGCGGCGGTGGGGGTGATCCGGCAACTGGTCAAGGGGCCGCGATCAGCAGCTGAGTTGACCAAAGGGACAGGCATTGAGCCGGATGCACTCGAAAGGGTCCTGGAAGGGCTGGTCGAAGCGCTGCTGGTGCGGCGTGGCGACGACGGCCGCATAGAGCCGGTAAAGGACACGGTGCCGTACTTTATGACCCTGATCAGTCTGAGCCAGCTCTACCGGGTGCAGATTGGCGAGCTGGACAAACCGTGATAGGTCCTGTCGGGTCGGCGCCCAATCGGGCAGCAGCGGCAAGCATCGGTAGAGTCCGTTTTTCTTTTTTCGTGGAGGTCAGAATGATATTCTCGACAAGCTTCAGAGATTTTCTCGTGCAACGCATCTTACTGCTGGCAGTCCCCCTGGTCTTGGGGGGCTGCGGTTCTGCGGGCGTCGAGAAAGGCGCGGCAGGACCCGTCGCTGTGGCTAGTCTATTCGGACAACTCGTCGCCGTCCAGGCCGAGCCCGGAGAGGGGTTCAATTATCCGTATTTCCTCTACGTTCCCGAGCAGGTGGCCCTCGACCGGTCGGTGCGGCTATTGGTCGAGCCCAATAATACGGGCTGGACCGACGACGATTTCCAGATTCACCTGGACCGGGCCCGCGACCAGGTGCAAGAGGGGCGCACAGGCCGCCGCCTGGCCGATGAACTGGGCAGTCCTCTACTGGTGCCGGCCTTTCCCCGGCCGCGCGACATTTGGCGAACCTATACCCACGCCCTGGACCGCGATGCCCTATTAATTGATAAGGGGGCCCTCGAACGTATCGACCTGCAATTGGCAGCCATGATTGAACATACCCGCGTATATTTAACTGGGCAAGGGCTGGCGGTGAAGGAACGGGTCTTTATGAACGGCTTTTCAGCCTCGGGCAATTTCGTCAACCGTTTCGCGGCCCTGCAGCCGCGGTTGGTTAGGGCCGTCGCGACGGGCGCAGTCAACGGTCTGCCCATTTTTCCGCGCGCCGAATTGGCCGGAGAGGAACTGCCCTATCCCATTGGCATCGCCGATATCGGACGACTCACCGGCAGCCCCTTTAATGAGACGGATTACGACCGCATCTCCCAGTATATCTACATGGGCTATCTAGACCGCAACGATACTTTTCCCTTTGACGATGCCTGGGACGACGGCGAGCGCGCCCTCATCGCCCGGCTGTTTGGTCGCCAGATGATGCCCAATCGCTGGGAGCGCAGCCAGGAGTTGCTCGCCGAGTGGGCACCCTCGGCCCAATTGGTGACCTACGATGGCACTGGGCACCGCATCAAGGGGGAGATGCTGGGCGATCTGGTCGCCTTTTTCAGGGCCAACGACGACGATGGGTATAATCCCATTGAACCCCACCGCTATCCGTTCGTCGAATTTGCGGAAATCACCCAAGCCCATATTTCCTCGCTCCACTGGCTCGGTGATGAAGCGATTCCGGAGTGGGCCCGTGCGGCCGATCAGCCTGGGGCCATTGCCATCCGCATCGAAGAGTGGATGGAAGGGCAGGATTATCAGCAACTCGATACGTTTTACGGGCGAGCTGGGCTACACTTCCTGCTCAGAGCAGCGGGGCAGGAGGATATTGCCATCGACCGGGGCAACTACAAAGGCAATCAAAGCGACGGCAACGGTTCGTACCAGGCGTTTATAGTTGTCTTGCAAGCCGTGCAGTTGGCGGCGATGGCTCCCGGGGTGTCCTATGAATTACTGGCGCAAAACAGCAGCGACGAATTCTTTTGGACTGTGCGTCCAGGAGTCGAGCTTGTAAAACCCTAGACTATATTGGAAATCTCATCTGGGCGTCGCGCTGCGATTTTCAAATTGAACTTAGGACGCGGCCTGGTCGATCAGGGCGCCAATGCCTTCCATATCGAAATTGGTGGCCAGTGGACGCATGACCTCGACAAAGGGGCCATAGGCGCTGGCCAGGCGGTCGAGGTACTGCCGCAATTCGACGATTTGGCCGCGTTGGGCCAGATCGCGTAGAGCGGTCAGATCAGCTAAGGGCGGGTAGATCAGTGGGCCAGTGGGCGTTTCAGCAACGGGGTCTATGGCTGTGGCTTGGTGGCCTAGATAGTGGGCGATTTTGGCCAGCAGTTGGTCGCTTTGCACCGGTTTGGGCAAAAAGTCGCTGCAGCCGGCGTCGAGGCTTTTTTGCTGGTCCTGGGGGAAAGCGCTAGCCGTGAGAGCGATAATGGGCACCTGCGCCAGGCCGGACATCTGGCGCAGGCGGCGGGCAGTCTCCCAGCCGTCCAGGACGGGCATGACCAAGTCGAGCAGGATTAGGTCGGGGTATGCAGCGGCGGTGCGGTCGAGGCAGGCCTGGCCGTCGGCCGCCTCTTCCAGCGTATAGCCAAGGGGACCGAGTAGGTCTCGCAAGACAGCGCGGTTGGTCTCCTCATCGTCGACAATGAGGATCTTCGCCGCTTTGGCCATCTGGTGCGGCGGGGTAGCGGTTGTCTGGCCTTCGGTCTGAGTCGCCTCGGCGCTGGCCGGTAGGTGGATATCAAAGGTGAACAGGCTGCCCTGTGTGGAACTGCTTTGCACTTTCAGATCGGCGTCCATCAGTTGTGCTAATTCGCGGCTTATCGACAGACCCAGGCCCGTACCTTCGCGTTTTTGTCCGGGGGCGTCGATCTGATGGAAGGGCTCGAAGATTTTTTCCAATTGGTCGGTCGCTATGCCCGGGCCGCTGTCTTCAATGCAAAAGCGAAGGCGTTGGGCCTCAGGGTCGCTGTACTTAGCGGTGAATTGCACCTGGCCCTGCTCGGTAAATTTGACTGCGTTGCCCAGCAAATTCAGCAAGATCTGGCGCAGCCGGCGCTCGTCCCCCAGTACCGTCTCTGGCAGATCGGCGGCTGGCCGGTAGGAGAAATCCAGGCCTTTGGCCTCGGCGCGCAGCTGGATCGGGTCAACCACGGCCTGGAGAAAGGCGGGCAGGTCAAAGGCCTGCGGCTCAATTTCCTGGCGGCCGGCCTCAATCCGGGCCAGGTCGAGGATATCGTTTATAAGAGTCAGCAGGTGGTCGCCGCTGCGCTTGATAATATCGACCCCGCGGGCTTGCTTGGCGCTGAGACCGCCTTCGCGGCGCAGGATTTGGGCGTAGCCCAAAACGCCGTTGAGAGGGGTGCGCAATTCGTGGCTCATATTGGCCAGGAATTGACTCTTGGCCCGGTTGGCGGCTTCGGCGGCCTCGCGGGCTTGGTGCAAATCGGTATTGGCCTCCGAAAGGGCCTGGTTCGAGTGCTGCAGGCGCCGGTCGCGCTGCAGCAGGCGACCGGCCTGGCCAATTAGGAGCAGGCCGGCCAGGCCCAAGGCGGCGATCCAGGCGATGCGCTCGTAGGGCAGGTGGATATCGATGGCGATCGCGGCGGCTTCGGTTGAATAAGTGAGGTCGCGGTCGACGGCCTTGACCTGGAAGCGGTACTGACCGCGGGGCAGATCGCTGTATTCGACCCGATTGGTCCGAGTCTGGCGCCAGTCGTCGTGGTATCCTTCGAGGCGGTAGAGGTAGAGCATCTGGCCCGGCCGGGTCTTGAAGCTGATTCCCTGGAATTCAAAGCTGAGCAAATCCTGCGAAGAGGGCAGGTGGATGGCCTCGGTGGGGGCGTAGTGGCGGTCGGCGGCGATGCCGGTGAGAAAGACCGGCGGCGGGGTCGATCGCGGCCGGTAGCGGGCCAGGCCCTCCCAGGTCGCTATCCACAAATCGCCGCGGCGGTCCTGGTGGATGCCGATGACGAAATTGCTCGGCAGGCCATCCTGTTTTAACAGCGGTTGGAAGACCGTCCCGTCGAAGCGGCTGATGCCGCCGCCCCGGGTGACCAACCAGATATTGTCGCTGCGGTCCTGAATTATATACACGACTTCGTTATTGGCCAGCCCGTCCTGGGTGGTGTAGTTGACGAAGGTCTCGCCGTCGTAGCGGCTGATGCCCTCGTCCGTACCGAACCACATCTGCCCCCGGCTGTCCTCGGCGATGCTGTAAACGACATTGGAAGCCAGGCCGTGGGCGTCGGTAAAAGTTGTGTCCCGGTCGCCGTCGTGGCGCCAAAGGCCGTCCCCCCAACTCACCCACAGCTGGTCGCGACTATCGAGCAGGCCAAAGTGGAAATCGGCGAAATCCTCCTGCACGGTAGTGAAAACGCCGTCCTCGAAGCGCACCAGGAAGTGGAGCGCCGTCGAACGGGCCAATAGCCACAGCGGACCACCCGAGACCTGGAGGAATTGGTCCACCCAATGGCTGGGCAGACCGTCGCCGTAATTGTACGAGGTGAAATGGGTGCCGTCGAAGCGGCTCACGCCCGTGGCTGTGCCAATCCAAAGATGGCCGTTGTCGTCCTCAAAGAGGGCGTGGACCTGGTCGTGGGGCAAGCCGTCGCGGACGCTATAGTGGCTGAAAGTGCGGCCGTCGAAGCGGTTGAGACCTTGTTGGGTGCCAATCCAGATATGGCCGTCCCTGTCCTCCAATAAGCAGGTCGCCCGGTCGTCGCTCAAGGCGCCGGGGGCCCTGTAGGTGGTGAAGATCTGGCCGTCGAAGCGACTGACACCCTGTTGGGTGGCGAACCACATATGGCCGTTGCGGTCTTCGAGCCATGCGTAGATGCGGTCGTCGGCGAGTCCGTCGACGGTGGTGAAGACGGTCAGTTGGTCGCCGCTGTAGCGGCTCAAGCCGCCGGTCTGGGTGCCGAACCACAGATTGCCCTCGCGGTCTTCGAAGATGGTGCTGATCTGGGGGGCCACTGGATCGGCAGCGGCGTAGCTAGTAAAACCCTTGCCGTCGTATTGGCTCAAGCCGTTGTCGGTGCCGACCCAGAGTCGGCCCTGGCTATCTTGCTGCAAGGCGGTGATGGTATTGTGGGGCAGGCCGTCGGCGGTGGAATAGGCGGTGAATGTCTCACCGTCGAAGCGGCCCAGACCGTTGTCGGTGCCGGCCCACAGTTGTCCGGCGCTGTCGACCAGCAGCGTGTTTATCCGCTGGTGGGGCAGGCCGTCGGCGGTGGAATAGGCGGTGAATGTCTCACCGTCGTATTGGCTCAGGCCATTATCGGTGCCGACCCAGAGTCGGCCCTGGCTATCTTGCTGCAAGGCTGTGATGATATTGTGGGGCAGGCCGTCGGCGGCGGAATAGGTGGTGAATGTCTCACCGTCGAAGCGGGCCAGGCCGTTGCCGGTGCCGATCCACAAAGGGGCCCGCGGATCTTGGAGAAGGGCGTAGATTTCGTCGTGCGGCAGGCCGTCGGCATGGGTATAGGTAGTGAAGGTACCATCGGCGAAGTGAGTCAAGCCCCCTTTGACCCATTGTGTACTCCAATGAGCAGCGCCAAACCACAGGGCGCCTTCGCGGTTTTGGACGATGGCGGTGATGGCATTGTGGGGCAGGCCGTCCTCGGCGTCAAAGAGGGTCCAATTGCGGCCGTCGTAACGGACGGCGCCGCCGTTGGCCAAGCCGACCCACAGATGGCCGCTCCGATCCTGCATAATAGCGTGTACATAGGGATTGGGCAGGCCGTCGGGGGACGGACAAATTGAACCAGGGTCCCTGCCACAAACCGGTCCCAGCCTGGATGGCGCGTCCCTGGCTCGTGCGGCGCTGTCCCGGTCCGGCGGTTCGCGTCTGCCCCGGCCCGGCAAGGGTTTGGTAGATATCGATACGATAGTCAAACAAGGACGGGAGCTGTAGGTCGTTGGCCAGTCTTTGCAGGGCCGCGTTCCAGGCCGGGTCTTTTTGCAGGGCGCTTTTGTGCCAAGCCAAATCCGTCGCCGAAGACAATACCAATAATTGATGGAATAGCGTGTCGGTCAGCGACCGGCCTTGGTGCTGGGCCGGGCGAAAGCCGTATTTGTGCAGCAGCGGCGCCAGAGAATTGTGGTAGGCAGCGGTAAAGGCGGTGCGGCGGTCGGCGGGCAGGGCACAAGAAAAGCGGGCGTAGGTCGGGGGAACGACCAAATCGAATTGATTGTCGCCTTCCCGGGAGGCGGCGATGGTCGCAGTGGTGGGGCCGGCGTTGAGACTGTATACGCCGGGTGGCACCTGGATCTGGTAGCGGCCCGCAGCGGTCGTCGTCGCCGAGAACAGGGTGCGGCGGCCCTGGGCGCTGAGGTGGACCCGGCCCCCCGCCCAGGGCGAGCCGTCGTGCTGATAGGTGGCCCGACCCTCTACCGGGACCAAAGTCGCCGGATCGGGGGAGCTCGGCGAATCGACAAAGCGCAGGCGGGCCCAGTACGAGTCGTCGTCGTTGTCGCCGCCAAAGACCAGCTGGCCACCGAAGTCCTCCAAGCCGCCGTCCGGATCGGTGATCAACAGCATAAAACCAATTTGCCGGTCGATAAAGGGCGGTTTCCAGTCGGGCGTCTCGCCGGTGAGCAGGGCCATGGGGATGGCCGCTTCGAGAATATAATCGCCGCCGGCCCCCAATTGCACCCGCATTTGCGTGGGGGCTGGGGCCGTCGTCTCCGATTGCAGGAATTGTTGGCCGTGGCGCCACCATATGGCGTGTTCGGGATAGGTCGGATCGGCGGTAAAGGCGAAGGCGTGGTCGCCGGGGATCCAACTGGCCCCGTCGCCGTCGAGGGGTACATCGAGAAATAGCGCCACGGAATCGCGGACCCACCATTCGCTGGGTTGGCCCTTGGCGACATCGTGGACATTATCGGTGATTTGCGCCGCCAGGTAGATCCAGTCCCGGTCCCACTGCAGGGCAAAAGACCCCGACAGGTCGGCGGCGGTGCCGGCGGTGCCGGGCGGTTCGGTGGGGCCGTCGTCGGCCAGGGACCAGATGGCGTTGCTCGAAACGTCGGGGGTCCCCGGAGCGAAGCGATGCCAGACAAGCCGGTCCCATTCGTCGATATAGCCGTCTAAAACCGGGGGGGCGCTGGCCTGAGTGATATCGATGACCTGGCCGGGATTGGCCTGCAAGGCGTTTGCAACCAGCAGCGCGGCCAGTACCAGGAGGTATCGTCGGGGATCAGGCATGGGTTCGGGTAAGTGGTATTGGCCGGCCCACTGACAGGCCCGCCCACTGTGCGGAAGTGGGCGGGCCCGTCGTCGACCAGTTGCCGTATCTTAGCTGGTCAGGGTGTGCAGGTAGTGCATGGTGCCGTAGACCCAGACGCCGCTGCTCAACAACAAGACCAGACCCAGGCAATTGGCGCGCAATCGATTTATCGGGAACATGGTGACCTCCGTAATTGGGATGAGTGTTTGTCTTACGACTCATCCCTACGCAAGAGGTATGCCAGGTTGGGTAATGTATCGTAAATTTCATTGTGATTATTTTCTAATTAGTTGTTTTAGATAGCTTTAGAAAATTAAAATTAAAATTCTGATCGATTTTATTTGCCACCACCAAGCCCATACGGAGCCGCCGATCTCCAATATGTCGGAGGCGTCTCCAATATATGGGAGTTTGGTTTAGGGGGCCCGTTCGATTTCCAGTTTTTTCATCCGCGCCTCCAGGGTCGTGGGCTTGAGGCCCAGCAATTGGGCGGCTCCGCCCTCGCCGCGGATGCGCCAGGCGGTGGCCTCGAGGATTTCGTGGATATAAGCCCGTTCTTTGTCTTCCAGAGTGACTATTTCGGTATCGGCGGCTGTGGGCTGACTGGAAAACCAGTCGCCCAATTCGAGCTGGTCGCCGCGGCTGATAATTACCGCCCGCTCGACGATATTTTCTAGTTCGCGCACATTGCCGGGCCAGTCGTAGGCCTGCAGGGTGGCGACGGCGGAGGCGGGAATGGTCTTTATCGGCTTGCCGATTTTGGCGCCGTAGCGGTCGGCGAAGTGCTTGGTCAGCAGCGGGATATCCTCTTTGCGCTGGCGCAGCGGCGGATTCTGCAGGGGGAAGACATTGAGCCGGTAGTAGAGATCCTGGCGGAATTCACCCTGGGCCGCAGCGGCCTCCAGGTCGCGGTTGGTAGCGGCGATAATGCGCACGTCGACGGTGGTGGTTTGCGGATTGCCCAGGCGCTCGAATTCGCCCTCCTGCAAAACGCGCAGCAATTTGGCCTGCAATTCGAGCGGTAATTCGCCGATTTCGTCGAGGAAAAGGGTCCCCTTATCGGCCAATTCGAAGCGGCCGATTTTGCGCGCCAAGGCCCCGGTGAAGGCGCCTTTTTCGTGGCCGAAAAGCTCGCTTTCAATAAGATTGGCCGGCAGCGCAGCGCAATTGACCTTGACCAGGGGCTGGTCGCGCCGCTGGCTGAGGCGGTGGACGGCTCGGGCCAGGGGCTCCTTGCCGGTGCCGGTTTCGCCCAGGATGAGCACGGTGGCGTCGGTGGGGGCTACTTGCTCGACTTGGACTAGAACCTGGGTCAGGACCGGACTCTGGGTGATGATTTCTTCAAAATCGTGGGTCAGGCCCGCCTCCTGGCGCAGATAGGTATTTTCGGCCTGGAGACGGTTTTTCAGTGCTTCGACCTGGGCCAGGGCGCTTTGCAAGTCGGCGGTGCGCTGGGCCACCTGGGCTTCCAGATTCTGGTTGGCCTCCTGCAGGGCCCGTTGCAGGTTGATCAGGGTGAGATGGGTGCGCACCCGGGCCAGGACTTCCTCGTGTTGCAGGGGCTTGGTTATATAGTCGACGGCTCCAGCGGCAAAGCCCTCCACTTTGTCGGCGGTATCCGACAGGGCGGTCATGAAAATTACCGGAATGGAATGGGTAGCCTCTTGGGCCTTGAGTCGGCGGCAGGTCTCAAAGCCGTCCATGCCGGGCATCATTACATCGAGCAGAATCAGATCGGGGCGTGCGTGCTGCAAGCGGTCGAGGGCCTTGGCCCCGTCGGTGGCCACCAGAACTTCAAAATTGGCGCCGGTCAGACAGTCGACCAGGACTTCGAGGTTGGCCGGGGTATCGTCGACCAGGAGGATGGTGCCGGTCGGCTCAGTCATAATGGGCTTTCTCGAGATGCTGCGGCTCAGGGCGATTATGGCCGACGGCAGGATGGATGGAATGCTCGGCGCCTGTTGGCCCGTTTTACGGATAGGCTGTTGTTAGGCAATCCGCGATGGGAACGGGGGCCATGCGATCGTTAAGTATAGGGCCTGGAGCGGCGGCATTACAAGCATCCTATCGACTGTTGGGGGCCTATTTCCAGGGTATTGCAGGAAGCCTATATTCAAAAGCTTCCGCCTTTTTCGATCCTCTATTTTTAGGAGCTCGACGCATGAACCGTCCTCCCAAGGAATTCAAACGCGTCCCCGCCGACCAACTGCGCGCTTTCGGCCAAGCCGTTATGGAAGGAGCCGGGATGCCGACGGCTCATGCCGCGCAATTGGCCGAATTGCTGACCAAGTCGTCGCTGCGCGGCGTCAATTCGCACGGTATCCGCGCCATTGGCGGCTACAGTCGCATGGTCCACCGCGGTCATGTCAATCCCACGCCCGAAATTGCGTTGCTCAAAGAGACCGATACGGCGGTGCTGGTAGACGGCGACGGCGGCCTGGGCTACGCGCCCATGATGGAAGCCACCGAACGGGCCATTATCAAGGCCAAGGACAAAGGCATGGGCGCCGGGGCCGCATGTCATATTGGCCACTACGGCTCGGCCGGGCACTATGTGCGGCGGGCCATGGAAGAGGGCTGTATTGGTTTTTCGGTGCAGGGCAAGCATCCCATGTACTACGACGACAACAAGGACAAGCCGGCCGCCTATCTGGGCAATCCGCCGCTGTGCTTTGGGATGGCCGCCGAGGAAGGGGCGCCGATTGTCCTGGACGGGGCTACGTGCATAATGGCCGACTATCAGCGGGGCGAGGAATTCGACGCCTTGCAAGAGCAGATTCCGGCCGCTTTTTTCAAGTCTATGGGCTATTCGGCGGTGGGCACCGTATTGGGTGGGGCGTTCGTGGGGCAGAACAACGAACGGGCCAAAGCCGTCCAAGAGCAGTGGCCCGGGGCCCGTTTGGGCGGGATGGTTTTCGTCATGCGGGCCGATTTGTTCGCGCCCCTGGGGGAAATGCTGGGCGGGGTTACCGATATGGTCCAGGGCGTCGCCGAGATGGAACCAGTGCGGGGCTACAAAGAAGCGCTGCTGCCCGGCGGGATGGAGCATCGGCTAGAGGGGGAATACCGCCGTTTGGGGGTACCCATGGATACCGAGATGCTACAGCGCCTGGAGGAGACCGGACGGACATTTGGCGTCGAGGCGCCCTGGATTTGAGAATGACAGGTGGAGGGCGGTTCCAGGACCGCCGGCCCCCAGACCCTTGGTGGCAACTGGTATGGGGGGAATCAGTGGGCTATAATGAAATGCCGCCTGCCCGGCCTCCAGCTTCCCCTCCCCGCACCCCCACATACCGCCGCCGGCCGCCGGCCCCGGAGCCTGTGGGATACTGCATATAGATTAGGGTTGGGGCGCTTGACTGTATGCTAGCCCGACAGTAGTTTCTGGCCCTTGCTACAGCCGTTTATTCCCTTTTTAAAGGAGCCGTTTACCGCCATGAATGCCGGCCGGGCTTATTACGATAAAACCATTCAATTATTAGAGCAGCTCAGTCAGACTCAGGGGCCGCATATAGACCGGGCGGCGGATATTTGCGCCGACAGTATTTCCAAGGGGGGGCTGGTCTTTCTCTTTGGCGCCGGACACTCGCGCATGATGTGCGAAGAGATGACGCCGCGGCAGGGGTGCTTCGTCGGTTTTTTCGCCCTCGTCGAATTGGCTATTTCCAACCATTCGTCCATCATGGGTACCAACGGCCTGCGCGGCCCTTTGCACCTGGAGAAATACGAAGGCTACGCCGAGGAAATACTGAAGAGTTTTAAATTTGGCCCCCACGACGCCTTTATCCTCATTTCCACCAGCGGCATCCGGCCGCTCATTGTCGAAATGGCTCTGGGCGCCAAAGAGCGCAACTTGCCGGTTATTGCCCTGGTATCCAAAGCCCACGGCGACCAATCGCCGGCGGCCCATTCCTCGGGTAAGAAATTGATGGATTTGGCCGATGTGGTGCTCGACAACCAATGCCCGCCCGGCGATTGCCTGTTGGAATTGGAGGGGCTGGAATGGCGCACAGGCCCGGTTTCCACGGTCACCGGCGGCATGCTGATCAATATGCTGCGCTGCGAAGTGGCCGAGCGCCTGTTGGCCCGGGGCATCAAGCCCGAATTATTGCCCAGCCACCAGTTTATCGGCAATGCCAGCGCCGAAGAGCAACTCGACCGTTTTTACGAGGGCTACCGCAAAAGCCTGGCGCACCTATACCAATAAGTACGGATGATCTCTGGTCCTTATTCAATATGAAGGCTTATGGCGCCACGATTGGCCGATAAGATTTTTCTCATCAGCGGTTCCACCGGCATTGCCGCCGCAACGGCCACCCGTGTCGTAGCCGAAGGCGGCCAGGTGCTGGTCTGCTCGCGCACCGAGGAAAAGTGTGCTGCTCTGGCTCAGCAGTTGGGCAATGCCTGCCGCTACCGGGCCGCCGATTTGCGCCAAGCCGGTCAGGTCGAAGGGGTGGTGCGTCAGTGCATAGAAGACTTTGGCCGTATTGACGCTCTCTTCAATGTGGCGGGGATCAGCGGCCGCCGTTTGGGGGACGGCCCCATCCACGAATGCGGTGAATATGGCTGGGACGCGACTTTGGAGGCCAATCTCAAGAGTCAATTCCTTTTGTGCCGGGCGGTGATCGGGCATATGTTGCGGCAGCAGCCGGGGCCTTCGGGGTTGCGCGGGGCGGTGCTCAATATGACCAGCGTGTTGGGCTTTGCGCCCGAGCGCCGCTTTTTCGCCGCCCACGCCTATGCTGCCAGCAAAGGGGCCATTATTAGCTTGAGTCGGTCGATGGCGGCCTATTATGCGCCCCACAAGATTCGCGTCAACGCCATTGCCCCGGCCTTGGTGCGTACGCCGATGAGCGGTCGGGCCCAGAGCGATGCCGATATTCTGGCGTTTATGGAGGACAAGCAGCCGTTGAATCAGGGCTTGATCGAGCCCGAGGACGTGGCCGATATGGCGGTGTTTCTGCTCAGCGACGAGGCCAAAAGCGTCACCGGCGATGTCTTTACGGTGGACGGCGGCTGGTGCGTGAGCGGTTAGCGGCCGATTGAGGAGCGATGAAAAAATACGTTATTGGTTTTGACGTGGGCGGCACCCGCCTCAAAAGCGGGGCGGTATCGCCGGGTGGCCGTATGGCCGCCCGTGGCACGGTGCCCTCGGGTTTCGCCATGGGACCCAAAAGCCTAGTCAAACTGGTGGCTGGTGAGGTCGAGCGGATCGCCGCCAAAAACAGTGCCGCGCCCCAAGCCGTGGGGCTGGCCTTTCCCGGCGCCGTGCAACCCGATCTGGGGGTCGTATTTTTGCCCGGCAAGCTCAAGGGGCTGCAGGGCTACCCCATTGTCCCCGAACTGGAGCAAAAATTGGGGCTGCCGGTGGTGGCCGACAACGACGGCCGAATTTCGATGCTGGCCGAGGCTACCTACGGTCAGGCCCGCCAGCACGACTGGGCCCTTACCCTTACCCTGGGGACGGGGGTGGGCTCGGGGGTCAAGCTCGACGGCCGGGTATTGCGCGATCCGCACCTTCAGTTCGGCACCCAGATGAGCCATATCGTCATGCGCGCCGGGGCCGGGCGCTTGTGCATTACCGGTGCCCGCGACACCGCCGAGATGAGCTGTTCGGCTACGGCCCTGGCCATGGCTGTGCGCGAGGGGTTGGCCCGCGGTATTCTGTCGGAATTGAGCGACCTGTATTTTCGCGACCCCCACGCCGTTGATTTTAAGGCGGTTATTGGCGCCGTCGAAAAGGGCGACCGTTTGTGTACCGACGAATTGCGCGTATGGACCGAGAATTTGGGCTGGTTGTTGGTCAGCGCGGTGCATGTATACGCGCCCCAAGTTATCATTTTAAGCGGTGGGGCCACCAATGCCGCCGTGCATTTTATGGAGCCGCTGCAACGGCAAGTCAACGAACATATTTTCCGCTACCCGGTCGATGAGGGAGTGCCCATCGTATTGTCTAAGCTGCGTGACCACGCCGGCGTATTGGGGTCGGCGGCGGTGGCTTGGGAGCGGGCGGCAAAGGAGACTGATCAGTGAAAGAACGACCGCTGCGCACAACGGTTATTGGCTCATACCCCTTCCCCGGCTGGCTTGAATTTACGGCCAATCATCTCGATCAATTTGGCCCTGACGATATCGCCGAGGCCCAGGAGGACGCGGTGGTAGCTGCCGTCCACGACCAAGTCGAAGCCGGTCTCGACGTGATCACCGACGGCGAGCAGACCCGGATCGATTTCAATTTGTCGTTTTACGGCTATTTAGAGGGCATTGAGGTGGAGAGCAGTCCGCCCCGGCGGTTTGGGCCGCCGGCCCACGACCAGCGGGGCAAGCATAAAGTAACCGGCGACTTGCGGGCCCCTGGGGGCTTGGGGGCGGTGGAGGAATTCGAGCGCTTGCAACGATTGGTGCCGCTGGGACCGGTGCGCAAAGCCAGTGTGCCGGGCCCTTATACGCTGAGCGGGCGGTTGTTGCCCAACGATCAGTACGCCGACCGCTACGCGCTCACCGAGGCGCTGTTGCCTATTGTCCGCGACGAGCTCGAGGCGCTGGTGGCAGCCGGTTGCCGCGAATTGACCGTGGACGAACCTTCCATGAGTTGCTACGCCCACCGCGAGGACCCCGAGCGCTTTGTCGATATTTTCAACCGCACGGTCGAATCGGTCGTGGGGCAGGCGCGGCTGTCGACGCATTTGTGCTTTGGCAATTTCAAGGGCCACGCCGTGGGGCTCAGGCGCTATGCGCCGATGTTCCCGGCTTTTCTCGAAATGGCCGTTGACGAGATCCACGTTGAGATGGCCTCGCGCGAATTCGCCGAATTGGAATTGATCGAGGAAATTGCCAAAACAAAAGACGTGGCGGTGGGCATCGTCGATGTCAAAAGCTACTATGTCGAAACCATGGACGATATCGCCGAGCGGATGCGGCAATGTCTGCACTACGCCCCGGCCGAACGCTTGGCCTTTGCCCCCGATTGCGGCCTGAGCCAGACGGCGCGCTGGGCGGCCAAACAGAAGCTGCGCCATATGGTGGCCGGGGTGAAGCAGGTGCGGACGGAGTTGGGTTGTCCTTGAGAAGTTGCCTTAAATTTTGAGGTACGGCCACAAGGATGAGACGGCTTTTCAGGTAAGTCAGAACATCACCGGGATGACATTGCCCACCGTGCCGGTGATGCTGTCGATGACCAGCCAAAAACCGCCGGTGGCGAATTGGCCTATCACTAGGCCGAGGAAAAAGGGCTTGACCTTATTATAAAGGCCAATGCCGCCGTAGCGCAGGATGGCGCTTTTTATTAGCCAGGCCAAAAAGACCGAAAACCAGATATAGCGCATGGTCCAGCCGGCGCTAACGGCAAAGCCCAGCGGGTGGAAGGGCCACCACAACAGCCGCTGCCGGGCGATCATCAACAGCGCCATTACCGCAGCGCCGCTCAAGGTCCACAGCCAGCCGTCGATACTGGCCTCGGAGGGTTGGGTCAATTTGCGCAGGGCAAAGCGGGAGGGGTAGCTGGGGAAGCTGCTGCCAAAGAACTGACCGTGGAGATTGACGCCACCGTGGTCGTAGGCCAGGTAGAGGGTATAGTATACCGAGACCGCCAGGGTGATGAGCATGGCCCCGGCAATGGCCCAGAACAGACGCCGCCTGTTGCCCGTGGTCTCGCTGGTTAGGCGCAGGCCGTTGGTCAGGGGCGCCATCATAAAGACCAGCAATTCCCCCACCCAGATCAGACTGTAGGCCGAAGCCACCATGCCCTGGGCCCCCAGGGCCGGGACCCCTACGGCCGAAACGACAAAGCCCAGCGGCACCATCGCCGGGCTGATGGTGGGAATGCCCGCCTCGACAATGGCCCGGGTCAGACCGATAAAGATGATCAGGGCCGAAACGACAAACAGCGGCGCGATCCAGGCGGGGATGCCGCTTTGCCACAGCCACAGGGTCATGCCCGCCGTGCCGATAAAGAGGCCCGCCAGAGCGCTGCGGTAGGACATGATCTCGTCGGAATCGTCGACCGGACTTCCTTTGTCCACGGCTTTGCGCCATACCTGCAGCAAATGGTGCCGTCCCACCCACAAACCCGCCACCACCATAACCGCCAGGGCGCCTATCATCTGGTGTCCGGTCACTGGTCTGCTCCAGGGGCCGAGTTTGGCCTGCAGCGTATCGATGCCAAATGCGGTGAGGATATTCTGCTGCAGGGTATAGAGCAGGAGGAAGAACCACAGGCTGAGGGAGAGGGTGGAATTGATCAGGAAAGAGAAGCCGACCATGAGGAAATTGAGATTGACCGGCAGGTTGCTACCGAAAAAGGGCATATTGGTATTGAGAAAAATACGTGGCACGGCCGGGTAGTAGTGGTGCAGGGCATTGATGCTGCTGATCAGGAAGGTAATGGAGAAACCCAGCCACATCAGCCGGTTTTTGAAAATGGATTTGAACAGCGAAGGCTTGCCCCCGTCCTCGATCATGGCCAGGGCGACCTGGGCCAGGGGGTAGGCCAAACGCTCGTGCTCGACCCACTGGCGGCGGAGGATGACGGCTATGCTGATAAGGGTCAGGTACAGCGCCGCGTAGAACAATAACCAGTAGCCCAAAGGCGGCAACCAACTGGCCCAGGGGATAATCGTTTCGCCGGGGCTACCCTCGTAAAAACCGCGCACCGCTTCGGGGTCGCCCATCAGCATCCATTTGCTGAGATGGGGATGGATGACTTCGGCCCATTTATTCTCGGGGGAGGCGTAGTAAAAGGTCCCCGTTATCATGGGCAGCAGCATGCCGGTCACGCCCCGTGAAGGGATGGCGGCGGCGACCATCATCATAATGGCGATGGTGACCAGTTCGCCCCATTGCAGGCCCCAGTTTCGGCGCGGCAGGGCCAGTAATACGTGGACGGTGATCAGGAGGAAGAAAAGCAGACAGTAGGCCGCCGGGGTCGAGGAGGAAAACCCCATCGGCGTGCCCCGCAACAGCATCGTCGTATGGGGCACACCCAGGGCGATGGCCACGCACAGCAAGGCGCCGATAAAAAGACCGCGGAAAGTGATATGGGCGTTGGCGCGTTCCTGGGCCTTGGGGGTGGCGCGTTGGTCGAGGCGGGCGCGAAGGCTGGCGGGGATTTCTCGTTTCAAGCCAAGGCCTATTGAGCCGCCCATAGGACTGCAGGGGCGGAGTTATTGAGCGCAGGGGCGGAATTGCTGAGCACAGGGGACGGATCAGACCCGATTGCGGCCTGTTTGGATTCAACCTACAACTTGTGGGCAAAACCTGTCAAGGCGCCCGGCGACGATAGCGACTTGATGGCCGGCTGTGGGCAGGGCATATTCAAAGCCGTCGGTGCACTTTCCCATACAGGAGACCTATGGCAGAGCGAGCAAATATCGTCCTGGTTATGACCGACCAGCAGCGCTGGGATACCCTGGCCTGTCTGGGCTACGAACATATGATAACCCCGCATCTCGATCGCCTCGCCGGAGGCGGGGTAGCCCTGTCGCACGCTTTTGCCCAGGGGGCGGTATGCGGCCCGTCGCGCAATAGTATCGTCTCGGCCAAATACGTCCACAGTCACCAGGTGTGGCAAAACGAGCGCTGGTTGCCGCCCGACCAGCCCAACTGGATTGAGCGTCTGCGCGAGTCGGGCTATCAAACGGCGAATATAGGTAAGATGCACACGGCGCCCATTCGCTTGCCCTGCGGTTTTGAATACCGTATGGTGGTCGAGAATAAGAATTACCAGCAAGGCCAACACGGCCCCGATCCGGATGACTACGATTTATTCCTGGCCCAACGCGGCCTCAAACGGCCGGCGCAGCGCTATTTTGAGACCGTACCCGATTGGCCCGATTTGCTGGGGGCCACCACCTGGCCCTACGACGAGGAATTATTCCCCGACAATTTCGTCGGCCAGTGGGCGGTCGATTATCTGCGCGATTGCGATTTTCAGCGGCCGCTCTTTATGTGGGCCGGTTTCGCCGGGCCCCACGATCCCTACGATGTGCCGGCCTCGGCGCTGGCCCAGTATCACGGGCAGGAGGTGCCCGATCCGGTGGGCTACGACGGCGAATTGGACGATAAGCCGCCCGAACAACGCCGGGCTATGGCGGGCATGGAGGGCAAGCGGAGTCCGGCGGCCATCTGGTGGAGCCGGGCAACCCCCGAGCGCATTCGCCGGATGCGGCGCCATTACTACGCCAATATCACCCTGATTGACCAGTGGGTGGGGCGGATGGTCGAGACTATAGAAGAGAAGGGCCAGCTCGACAATACCTATTTTGTCTTTACTTCCGACCACGGCGATTGTCTGGGCGACCACCACCAGGTCTATAAATTCTCCTCGCATTACGATTCGGTGGCGCGGGTGCCTTTGGTGGTGGCCGGCCCCGGGGTCGCCGCCCAAGGGGAGCAGGACGCGCTGGTGGAGCTGATTGATCTGGGGCCCACTTTTCTCGATTGGGCCGGGTTGGAACCCACGCCCCAAGTCCACGGGCGGACTCTGCGTCCCTTGCTGGAGGGGGGCTCCTACGACGAGCGGGAGATGGTCTTTTCCGAGCACGGCTCGCGGATCATGGCGCGCACCCGGGCTTGGAAACTGGTGTTCTACGCCGGCCAGGACTACGGCGAGCTCTACCATTTGGAGCGGGATCCAGACGAATTGAGCAATTTGTACGACGACCCAGGGTCCCGTCCCATGCGCGGTCAGTTGGAAGGGCAATTATTGAACTGGTATACCGCGACTCGTCCACCGGATCGGTAGCAGCGCTTTAGTGTTGTCTGCAAAATACCGGAATGGCTGGAGGCCCAAAGGACTTGGTCAACGGTACCCCGTAAATATGCAGGATTCAACAAGGAGACATTTTGCAGCGGCCCAATATTCTCTTTTTCTTTCCCGACCAGTGGCGTGGCGACTGGACTGGGGCCAATCCGGCGGTACCGGTGCGGACGCCCAATCTCGATGCCTTGAACCGGCGCGGCGTGCGTTTTTCCAAGGCGATTTGCCCTTCACCGCTATGCGCCCCTTGTCGGGCGGGGGTGGCTACAGGTCTGGAATACGACAATGGCCCAGTGCAGGGCAACGATACCGATTTGCCGCTGGACCACGATACCCTGTACCGGCGTTTACAGCAGGCCGGGTACTGGGTGACAGGGTGCGGCAAATTCGATCTCAATAAGAAAAGTTGCACCTCGCGCCAATCGGCCTGGGGGGTGGACGGGCGGCGCTTTTTGCCGCAATGGGGTTTTGACGACGGTATCAATAACGAGGGCAAGATAGACGGCTACAGTAGCGGTCTGGAGCGCCCCCAAGGCCCCTATCTGCACTATCTCGAAGAGCAGGGACTGCGCCAAGCCCATCTCGACGATTTGGCGGCACGGCGCGGCGAGCCCCTGGCCGCCTTCCCCACACCACTGCCCGATGAGGTCTATTGCGATAATTGGATTGGTGAAAATGGCCTGACGTTGTTGCAGCGGGCCCCGGCGGGACGGCCCTGGTTCCTGCAGGTCAATTTTACCGGACCCCACAACCCCTGGGATATTACTCGGTCGATGACAGGCTGGTATCAGGACGTCGAATTCCCGCTTTCCCGGGACATGGCCTCGGGTAGTCCGCAACAGCACCAGGAAGTCCGGCGCAACTACGCGGCCATGTGCGAGAATATCGACCGCTGGCTGGGGCGGTATCTATATTTTCTGCAACAGCGGGGCGAATTGGACAATACGCTCATCTGCTTTAGCAGCGACCACGGCGAAATGCTGGGCGACCGCCAGCGCTGGGGCAAGAATGCGCCCTACCAGCCATCAGTGGGGGTGCCGCTGACTGTGGCTGGCCCGGATATTATCGCGGGCGTACACTGTGATTTGCCGACGACAATCCTCGATTTGGGCGCCACCTTTCTCGAAGTTTCCGGGGCCGTCCCAGCGGCCAATTGGGACAGCCGTTCTTTGTGGGCCTTATTGACGGGCCAAACCCAGTCCCACCGGGCCGTTGTGCGCTCGGGCTTGGGGCCCTGGCGGCTGGTGTGGGACGGGCGCCATAAATTGATTCGCCGACAGGGCGAAGAGGAATTGTATGATCTCGACGCCGATCCCGCAGAGCGCGACAATCTGGCTTTGTCGGCGGCCGGTGGGCGGGTGTTGGCCAACTTGCAAAAACACTTTGTGCAACAACCTACAGAGGAATAATCGATGCAACCAGTGAGAATGGCCTTGGTCGGATGCGGCGGTATCGCCGGGGCGCACGTGAAGGCTTTGGAGGAGTTGTGGCAGGTGGGCGTGCGCCTATTCGACGTCGTCGCCGTCTGTGATGTGGTGGAGGAAAGGGCTCGCGAACGGGCGGCCGAAGTAGGTGCTTTTCAGGGCACGGCGCCGGCGGTATACACCAAGATCGAGCAGATGTTGGGCCAGGTCAGCGAACTGGAAGCGGCCGATATCTGCACCTTGCACTCGGAGCACCACGGCCTGGCCTGCCAGTGCTTGGAGGCCGGCCTTGATGTCCATATTGAAAAGCCGCTAGCAATCACGCTGCGGGCCGGCCAGCTGATTATCGACACGGCGGTGCGACAGCAACGGGTATTGGCCGTGGGCGAGAATTACCGTCGTTCCCCGGCCGAACGGGCGACGCGTTGGGCCCTGGAGAAGGGGCGCATCGGCAAACCGCGCACCTTTTTCTGGCAGGATGTGGGGGAAGGCTTGGGTAAGTGGGGCTGGCGTAATTTTAAGCACGTCGCCGGGGGAGGATGGATGCTGGATGGAGGTGTCCACTTTGCCGATCTGTTCCGCTATCACCTCGGCGCCGAAGCGCTGGAGGTGCGGGCCTTAACCCGGCAATTCGAGCCTTTTCGCTACGACGACCCGGAGAACAGGCGCGGCGCCTGGCGGGTCGATGTCGAAGACCTGGCCACCGCCCTGATCTCGTTTCCCGACGAGGTTGTGGTGCAATGGACTTGGAGTGGCTCGGCTCCGGGCCAGGGCTTTAACAAGCGGGTGCTGTACGGCAGCGAAGGCTGCCTCGATTGGGACAGCGGTCTGTGGCTGCGCGACGGCACCCATATCGAACGCGAAGTGCTGGTACAGGAATTTACCGACTCGCTTGGGGACGAGGAACGGGAACACTTATTCCCCGGAGGGACGACCAATCCCATTGCCATTGAGTTAAAGGATTTCGCCGATGCGGTGCGGCTGGGCGTCGTGCCCGAAGTGGACGGCGTCGACGGCTTCCGCTCGCAGGCTGTCTGCATGGCCCTTTTCGAATCGGCCTGGAGCGGCCAACCGGTATCCATGGTCGATATCGAGCGCTGTCTGGTAGAGGACTACCAAAGACCTATCAACCAGGCCCTGGGATTGGAGGGGTAAGACCATGAAGATCGCCATGTTGCACGGCCCGCGCGATTTGCGCCTGGAAGAGCGGCCATTGGATACTAGCCAACTGAAACCTGGGCAGGTATGGGTCGAAACGCGTATTTCGGCCTTGAAAATTGGCACGGATCGGGGCAATTACGAAGGCGCCGAACAGGTCCCCGGGGCACCGGGTTTCCCCCGTTGGGTAGGCGACAGCAATTTGGGCATTGTGCGCGGGGTGGGGGCTGGGGTGAGCCGGTTTGCCCTTGGCGACCGGGTGGTATCGCGCTATCCGCACCAATCCGAATATATCGCCGACGAAAGAGAGATGCTGGTCAAGGTGCCCGACGGGGTGGCCGACGAAGACGCGGTCTTCTCCCATTTGTATACCCTTAGCGCCCTGTGTTACCGCAAGGCTTTATTTGCTCCAGGCGAAAATGTCGGCATTGTCGGCTTGGGCGTATTGGGGTTGGGCGCGGTGGGGTTGGGACCTTGTTTCGGCGGCCGGATAGTGGGGCTGGGCAACAGTCCGGTGCGTCTGGAAATGGCCCGGCGGATGGGCGCCGACGCCGCATTTATGTCGGACGATCCCGATTTGGAGCGGCACATTGACGAATTCACCGACGGGGTCGGGCTCGACCTGGTGATCTTAACGGCCAACCCCTGGCCGGCCTACCGCACCGCCGTCCAGGTGGTGCGCCGCAACGGCCGGGTCGCCATTGTCAGTCTGCCGGGCCGGGGCGAAGAACCGCTCGATTTCAATCCGCTCGATATGGCCTGGTTCTATAATAAAGGTATTTCCCTGATCGCCGTATCGGGCGCCAGTGGCTATTTGTACCCCAACGACGATGAGCGCTTTGAGTGGAGCCGCTGCTGTCGTCATACCCTTGAGCTGATGCGCGGGGGCGGCCTTGAGCCCAAGCGCCTGATTACCCACCGCATGCCCTATACGGATATGGTCGAAGCCTACGAAATGGCTTTCCACCGCGACAAGGAGATGCTGGGCGTTATCTTTGAATGGGCCGGGTAAAAGGAGTGCAAGCACTGGTCAAATACGCCCGAGGGCACGGCCATATGGAAGTGCGCGACGTGCCGTTGCGCCTCTTGGCCCCCGACGAGGTCCGGATCGAGGTCGAGGCCACGGGCATCTGCGGTTCGGATATTCACATTTTCCACGACCAGATCAATATTCCCATCCGCGTGCCGGTGGTGGTGGGGCACGAATTTAGCGGTCGGGTGGTGGAAGTGGGCGCCCAGGTCGAGGCCACCCGCCTGGGAGAGCGGGTGACGGCCATGCCCAGCGTGCGCATCTGCGGCGGCTGTCGTTATTGCCGCTCTGGGGCCTACAATCTGTGTCTGCAGCGGCAATCCATGGGCTATTGGCACGACGGCAGTTTCGCTCCTTTTTGCCAGGTCCCCGTCCGCTGCCTGTGGACCCTGCCTGAGGGCGTTGATTTTGTCGCCGGTGCCCTGGCCGAGCCCCTGGCTTGTGCAGTCCATGCGGTGAGCGAATTGAGTCGGGTGGGCGCTGGTGACCTGGTGGTTATTGTCGGGCCGGGGACTATAGGCTTGCTCTGCCTGCAAGTGGTTCTGGCCGAAGGTGGCCGGGCCGTAGTCTGTGGATTGGGTCGAGATACCGAACGGCTGCAATTGGCTGGCAGGCTGGGGGCCGAGTGGGTCGTCAATCTCAGTGAAGAGGATGCTGGGGAACGGGTTAAGCATCTGACGGACGGCTACGGGGCCGATTTGGTGCTAGAGTGTTCCGGGGTGGCGGCCGGGGCCCGATTGGCGTTGGAATTGGTGCGCAAACAGGGGCAGTACACTCAAGTGGGCCTGTTCGGCCGACCAGTCGAGATCGATTTGGAGCAGGTGGCCTGCAAGGAAGTGGTCTTTAGCGGTTCGTTTGGGCAAAAGCCCACCTCTTGGCGTCGGGCGCTGCAATTGCTGGGGCTGGGCCAAGTGGATACGGCGGCTCTTATCAGCCATCGCATTGGCCTTGGGCAATGGCGACAGGCTTTTGATCTATTTGGCTGCCAAGAAGGGGTGAAATTATTGCTCGAGGTCAAGGGCTGAACACCGCTGCGGTCGGGGGTGGGTTGTCTGGGGCAACAAGCCTTGCACAGGTTTGGGCGGGGGCCTATATTTCTTGAAGTCGGCACGGCTCCCCGGCGGAGCAGTGCCCCAGGTCGGATGGTGGGTGTAGCTCAGTCGGTTAGAGCACCTGGTTGTGGCCCAGGAGGCCGCGGGTTCAATTCCCGTCACTCACCCCAGTTTTGCTTCGGGTCCACGGTGCACAGGCGCTGTGGACCCGATTTTATATCAATTTGAGGAACTGATGGCCGGAGGTTTAGCGGTACGTTCCTGGAGAAACAGCAAAAATATCCGCACAGCTTGAAGTCAATCTGGTGGCGGTAGCCCGGCCGAGTCTATAATTAGAGCTGTTCACAGGCCGATTTGAGCGTCTGGTTCGCCTTTGGTTCACAGTGGAAATTACCAGATCGTTGTTCGATGAAATGGTGCCAATCCCACCCTATTTGAGCGGATATTCCATGGTGGCATATATCGCCCTGATCCTGGGACTTCTGGCTGTCGTCTCGCAAGCCGCTCAAGCCCAGAGCCTGGTTCTGGACCAAGCCCAGAGTCTGCCCGGGATGTGGGCTGGTCGCGCCGTATGGGGCGATTACGACAACGACAGCGATGCCGATCTGATCCTGATCGGCGAGATCGTGACAGCCGATGGCACCTGTACGCCGGTGACCCGCTTGTTTCGCAACGAGGGGGGGCTGCTGGCCGAGGATTTGACCCAGACAGGGCAATTGCTCGGGGTTTATTTCGGAGACGCCGGTTGGGCCGACTACGACAACGACGGCGATCTGGATCTGGCGGTGGTCGGCTGGGACGGAGAAGGGCTCGAAAGCCTGCGGCTCTACCAAAACGAGAGCGGTGCGGGGCTGCAATGGGACCCAGGGCATACGGGTCTGACTGGGGTGCGCTACGCCCACTTGGCCTGGGCCGATTACGACAACGACGGCGATCCCGACTTGCTGATCACGGGCATGGAGGAGATCGGCAATTCCCTGACTCGGCTATACCGAAACGATGGGGGCCGTTTGCAATTGGACCAGGCCAACAGCGAAATTCTGGTCAATGTCCACGACGGCGAAGCGGCCTGGGGCGACTACGATAACGACGGCGATCTCGACCTGGCCGTTTCCGGCCAAAACGTCAGCGTCAGTGGCGGCCTGGGGGCCGTGAGCGAGTTCTATCGAAATGAACCGACTGGTACGCTGAAACTGGATCGGGGGCTGAGTCTGGCCAACCAGGTCAAAGGCGGTTCGGTGGCCTGGGGTGATTACGACGGCGACGGCAATATCGACCTGGCCCTTTCGGGGCGCGACAATTTTTGGAACGGTGTTTTGGAGGTGTATCGCAACCGGCCGTTGGGGGTACTGGTGCGGGATGAGCGTTTTACCTTGCCGGTTACCCAGCGAGTAGCCGGCTCGGTTGCTTGGGCCGATTACGACAACGACGGTTCGCTCGATCTGGCCGTTAGCGGCCGCTCGATCCTGTCCGATTACCAGGCTTTCGTCTTTGGCGGCCAGGCCGGCGTGCTCAGCCCCATTTCCAGCGAAAGCGCATTGGTGGGGCTGGCCGGGGGCAATATCGCCTGGGCCGACTACAACGGCGACGGTCGCCTTGACCTGGTCAATACCGGCGTCGATCAGCAGGGCGTCAGGCGTACCCAGCTCTACGGCAACCTGGGTACGCTCCAGGCCAATTTTCCGCCCCAACCGCCCATTCAGCTCAATGCCGTGCAGGTAACCAGCCAACGCGCTCTGTTCAGCTGGGCCCCCGGCAGCGATCTGGAAAGTGAGACGCTGGCCTACCATATTCGCGTTGGCACCGAGTCGGGCCGCGGCGATATCTTGGGCGGAACCCTGGGGACGGAGCCGGCCAATACAGGGTTTAAGACCAGTCGCTTCCTTGAGCGCGAATTGGCGCCCGATACCTATTTCTGGAGTGTGCGGGCGGTGGACGGCAGTGGCCAGGTTTCGGCCTGGTCGCAGGAACAGACGCTGCTCATCCAGCAATTTATCTCCTCGGAACAGCGCCTTACCTCGCTGACCGAAGCGGCCATGGCCTGGGGCGATTACGACAACGACGGCGATGCCGATCTGGTCATGTCGGGTTTTAACCGCAGCGGTGCGGCGCAGACGATATTTTACGATAACCAGGCCGGGCAATTGTCCGTAGAGGCGGATGCGGGTCTGGCACCTCTCAAAAACGGCGATGCCGCCTGGGGCGATTACGACAACGACGGCGACCTCGACTTGGTCCTCACCGGGACGGATGCCTTCGACAATGCACAGAGCTGGCTCTATCGCACGGATCGGGCCCAGGGCCAGGCTGATTTTGCCCTGGTAGGCGGTTTTGCCGAATTGAGCAGCGGTGTGGCCCGCTGGGGCGATTACGACAACGACGGCGACCTCGATCTGCTGCAAATGGGCCAAAGCGGCGAGGCGGTCGGGGGCTTATTGCAATCCCAGACCCTGCTCTATGCCAATGACGGGGCCGGCGGGTTCGCCTTGGCCGGCGTTGGTTTAGAAGGGGTCAACAACGGCGAGGCCGCCTGGGCCGACGGCGACGGCGACGGCGATGTCGATCTGGCCGTCAGCGGCATTAGCTCCCAAGGGGTGCCGCGGTTGGATTATTACCGCAACGACGCCGGCCAGTTAGTCGATGCCCAGCTCGGTTTGCCCGGGTTGCATTCCAGCGATCTGGCCTGGGGCGATTACGATGGCGATGGCCGGGTCGATCTGGTGGCGGGTGGTATTAACGAGGCCGGCGGTTTTATGACGCGGATTTTTCACAATGAAGGGAACGGGCCGCTACGCGAGCGGAGCGGTGATCCTTTTCCCGGCATTCAGGGCGGTGATCTGGCCTGGGGCGATTACGACAACGACCAAGACCTCGATCTGGTCGTGGCCGGCAACGACGGCCAACAGGCGGTCTACCAGATATTTGAGAATCAGGACGGGTCTTTTGTTCAGGATCTTTTGCAGGTTCTACAGCCGGTCGATTTTAGCGCCGTTTCGCTGGCCGACTACGACGGCGATGGCGATGTCGATCTGGTTTCGGCCGGTCGTTTCGGCGGCGTGCCCAACACTGCGGTCAACGACAATCTCGAAGGGCAATTTAACGCCAACCGCCCACCCGCAGCCGTCGACGGCCTGGTGGCCAGTGACAGCGGCGACGCGGTTTTGCTAACCTGGTCGCCGGCCAGCGACGACGGCAGCCCGCCCCCGACCAGCCTGACCTATCAGGTGCGGGTCGGCACCCAGACTGCAGGTGGCCAGATACTGTCTGGGGCGGCGGGGCTGGGACCGGGCAATGCCGGGCACACGCCCTTTATGCCCCTGAAAGACCTGGCTAGTGGAACGTATTTCTGGTCGGTGCGGACGGTCGATCACGGCGCCGCGCTGGCGGAGTGGAGCGCGGAACAATCTTTTGTCATCGACACTGTGGCCCCTCAAGTAGATACACTGGTCACCAGTCGCCAACAAGCCGGCATTGGCCAGGCGGTCTCGTTGGCTTTGAGCTTTACCGACATCCACGCCGGGATCGATGTGGCCGCCGTACCGACGGTGAATGTGATCATTGGCGAACAGACGTATCCGTTTACATTACTGCAATTCACCGGCAGCAGCTGGAGCGGGGAATTGTCGGTCAGCGCGGATATGCCTTCGGGACCGGTGGCCGTTGCCGTGAGTGGGGTGGCGGACGGCAAGCAAAACGAAATGGCCCCCTTCCGCCGCGACGGCGTCTTTGTCATCGATACCCAATTGCCGGCGGTACTGACGAGGGTCCCGGCGGCCGGGGCGGTCGGTGTTGAACTAGGCATTGCCGCCATTGAGATAGGCTTTTCCGAAGCCCTGGAAGCGACCACGGTCAGTACTGATAATTTTCGTCTCGTTCTCGGCCAGGAGAGCGTTGAGTTGCTCGCCCTGCCGGGGCTGGACGAAGCCACCAATACGGTCCAGTTGCTGCCGGCCGGCGGTCTGCAACCCGGCTCCCAATACAGCGTTGAAGTCTCGGCGGCCATCCAGGATTTGGCCGGCAATCGGCCCGACGATGCACTGGCTTGGTCGTTTAGTACGCAAATACCGCAACTGGTCGAGACGCGGCCGGCCGTCGATGCCGAGCGGGTGGCCCTGGCCGATGCGCGCATCAGCGCCGTATTCGACGCCCCCCTGTTGTTGAGTCAACTTGACGACGAAAGCGTGCAGATCCGCCGGGAAGGAAGCCTTGAACCTCTGCGCGAGGCGCCTCAATTCGACGCCGCCACCATGACTTTGAGCGCTGTACCCGAAGGCGGGCTCAAGGTGGGGTCGCGCTATGAAGTCGTTATCGCCGGGTGGGTTGCCGGGCCCTTGCGGGTCCAACAAAGCGGCGATTTTCGCTGGCAATTTCAAACCGTGGTGCCGCAGGTGGTTGGGGTGGTCCCCGATTCGGCGGCGCAAGGGGTGGATACGGGCCTGTCCGAGGCTTCGGTCGATTTTAATGTGCCTATAGATGAGGAACAGCGCACAGCGGCCAATTTCATCTTGCTGGATAACGGCGCGCCGGTGGCGCTGCGCCAGGGCGATCCGGTCGACCGAGGCGACGGGGTGTACGGCCTGGCTCCGGTTGATGGTTGGCAGGTGGGGAGTACCTATTCGGTGCAGGTGGCCCCCGGGGTCACCGGGCCCCAGGGCACGGACCAGGCCATCAGCTGGCAATTCCAGACGGTCGTGCCTCAACTAATCGGGCAGGTCCCGGAACCGGGCGATAGGTTAGTGGCCTCTGGGCTGACGGCTATTGAAGCGGTTTTCGACGCGGCGATCGACCAGGAGGCGCTGCGTCAGGCAGGGGTGGTGCAGGTACTGGCCGAAGGACAGACCGTGGAAATTGGCGAACCGGCCTACAACCTAGATAGCGGCGCTATCAGTTTTGCCCCGGTGGATGGGCTTAAGGCTGGAACCAGCTACCAGGTGGTATTGGGCAATGCCCTGGGAGGGGCGCTGCAGCAGGATAATTACCAGTGGACTTTTAAAACTGCGGTGCCCGAACTGGTCGGTTCGGTTCCTGTAGATGCCAGCATAGTGACCGTCGACCTGCCCGAGGTTTCAGTTGCTTTCAGTGTGCCTATAGACGAAGAACAGCGCACCGCGGCTAATTTTGCCTTGCTGGAAAATGGCGCGCTCGCGGCGTTGCGGCAGGGAGATCCCGTCGATCTGGGCGCGGGCGTCTATGGCTTGGCTCCTGTTGATGGTTGGCAAGTGGGTAGCACCTATTCGGTGCAGATCGCTCCGGCGGTCACCGGCCCCCAGGGCACGGACCAGCCGGTCAGCTGGCAATTCCAGACGGCCGTGCCCCAAGTAGTGAGCCGGCACCCAGCTTCCGGAGACGAGAGCGTTTCGACTCTGGAGCCGACAATTGAAGTGGTCTTTGACGCGGCGATCGACCAGGAGGCGTTGCGTCAGGCAGGGGTGGTGCAAGTATTGGCCGAAGGGCAGGCCGTGGAAATCGGCGAACCGGCCTACAACCCCGATAGCGGTGCAATAAGCTTTGCGCCGGTGGGTGGGCTCAAGGCCGGGACCAGCTACCAGGTGGTATTGGGCAATGCCCTGGGAGGGGCGTTGCAGCAGGACAATTACCAGTGGCGCTTTGCCACGGCGGTGCCTGGACTGATCGGTTCGTTTCCCGCCGAGGGCAGCACGGTCGAAGTCGCCTTGTCCGAGGCGACAGTATCTTTTAGCGTGCCTATAGATGAAGACCAGCGCACGGCGGCCAATTTCGCTTTGTTGCAAGACGGCGAAGCGGTGGCGTTGCGACAGGGCGACCCCGTCGATCTGGGTGCAGGGGGCTATGGCCTGGCCCCGGTTGATGGCTGGCAGGTGGGGAGCACCTATTCGGTGCAGATCGCCCCCGGGGTCACTGGCCCCCAGGGTACGGACCAGCCGATCAGCTGGCAATTCCAGACGGCCGTGCCCCAGGTGGTAAGTCAGCAACCGGCTCCGGGTGACGAGAGTGTCTCGACTTTGGAACCGACGATTGCAGTGGCTTTCGACGCGGCGATTGACCAGGAGGCGCTGCGCCAGGCAGGCGCCGTACAGGTATTGGCCGAAGGACAGGCCGTGGAAATCGGCGAACCAGCCTATAACGCCGGTACCCAAACCCTCAGCTTTGCGCCGCTGGCCGGATTGCGGGCCGGCACCCGCTATCGCATCAGTTTGGCCAGCGCTTTGGGTGGTCCCGGACGCCAAGAGGCCGGCGATTTTATCTGGAATTTCAGCACCCGGGTACCCGGTTTGGAGCGCACTGTGCCGGCTGCCCGGGCCGAAGGCGTGCCGATGATTCCGGGGCTTATCTCAGTGGTTTTCACCGATCGGGTGGCCAGCCAAAACGCGGCCGATTTTCAGCTTTTGTCCAGGGCTTTGGGCAGCCCCCAGGTCCAATCTGAACTGGTCCCCATCAGTCCGCCCAGCACCGATTCAACCGGCACCCTTATCAGTTTTTCGCCCACGGACGGGCTGCAAGCCTTTACCGAATACGAAGTGCGGGTAGGGCAACAGGTGCTGGGGCCGCTGGCCGAGATCGGTTTTAGCTGGATTTTCCGCACCGCCGCACAATTGGCCGATTCGGATCGAGGCGGCCGGGTGAGCAATGTGGCAAAAACGGTCGAATTGTACTTCCCCCCCAAGGCCCTGCAGGACGGCGGCAACGGCGAAGTCGCCATTCGGACACTGCAAGAAGATCCGGACATGGCCGTCCCTGCGGGGGCTACCCAGATTGGCTCGGCCTACCAACTGGAATTTCCCGGCGGCGAGGCAGTTTTGATAAAACCTTTGACACTGACCTTGCGCTATTCTGCGGCTGAATTGGGCGGCAGGGAAGCCGCCCGCCTGGCGATATACCGCCTGGGCGGGTCCGGTTGGGAGCGGCTGGGCGGTACGCCGCAACCGGATTCGGGGCTGGTGCGGACCACCGTTGATCGGTTGGCGACTTTTGCCCTCTTCGAGGATCTCCAGGCCCCGGTCGGGGATTTGCATATCGCCGATCTGGATTGCCAACCCCGTTCGTTTAACCCTCAGGAAGAGGCGGTGCGGGGACAGACGGATATTTCCTTTACTCTCACCGGCCCGACGGACCTCAATGTCCAGGTCTATAATGCCTCAGGGCGGTTGGAGCGGATCATCGCCCGCGATCGGCCCTTGGCCGCCGGGCGTCACGCCCTGACCTGGGATGGGCGCGACGAAGACCGGCAAGTGGTTTCCAGTGGGCTCTATATCGTCGTCGTCCGGGGAGGCGATGTGCGCCGTGAAAAAGTCGTGGCGGTGGTGCGATGAGACGGATGATCAGTCCCATACGGCCTCTGGCGGCGGCGTGCCTGCTGCGGCTTATGGCCGTCTGGGCGGCGGGCTTGTGCTCGCCCACTGTCGGTGGGGCCCAGGTTTTTACCGACGTGACGACTAGTGCAGGGGTGAGCAGCCAGTTGTTCAGCACCAATCAGGCCTGGGCCGATTACGACGGTGACGGCGACAGGGATCTGTACGTGACTCATTGGGGAACGGCCACCATACTGGCGCCGATCAATGCCTTTTTTCGCAACGAAGGAGAGGGCCGCTTTGTCGATGTCGCCGCTGATCTGGGGGTGGATACCAAGGACAATTGCGTCGCGGCGGCGTGGGGCGATTACGATAACGACGGCGATGTCGATCTCTACGTAGCGGATTTTTTCGACCAGGATTACCTCTACCGCAACGAGGGCGACAGTTTCCGCGAGGTGAATCGCCTGGGGGCGGCGGGCCTCAACCAGGATCGGCGTGGCAATTCGACCACGGCGGCGTGGGGCGATTACGATAACGACGGCGATGTCGATCTCTACCTGGGCAAATACTATTTTGCCAATTCACTGCACGACAACGGCGGCGACGGCACCTTTACCGACGTCACCGATGTGGGACTGGGCGACGAGCGCGATGCCAGCCGGGTCATGTGGGTCGACTACGATAACGACGGCGATGTCGATCTGTACGCGGTCAATCGCGAGCAGGAAAACGCCCTCTACCGCAACGAAATGGCCACGGCCGGTGGTTTTACGGCGGTGGCTTGCGCCCTCAGCGTCGACAATAACGAGATTGGCCAGAGTGGTTCCTGGGCCGACTACGACAACGACGGCGATATGGACCTGTATCTGGCCAATGCCGGGGGCAACGCCCTCTACCGCAACGACGGGGCCGAGGTCTTTGTCGAAGTAGCGCAGGCGGCGGGAGTGCGGATGGGCGGCTTCAGCTGGCTTAGCGCCGACGTCGATTGGGCCGATTACGATGGCGACGGCGATTTCGATCTCTATCTGGCCAGCGGCGCCGACCGACAATTTCAAACCGATATTCTGTTTGCCAATAACGGCGACGGCACCTTTAGCGATGCCAGTGGCCAGATCGCTCAGGGACCAGGTTATCATATGGCGGCGGCCTGGGGCGATTACAACGGCGACGGGGCACCCGATCTATACGTCTCCGACGGCGGCGGTCTGGGCAACCGGATGCTGGCCAATTCAACGCCTGCAGATCGTTTTTTGCGGGTGCGGGTGCAGGGGCGGGGCGCCCAGCAAGGGGGCGCCAGCGTCGACGGCATTGGCGCCCAGGTGCGTCTGCTCAATCCAGACGACGGCACCCTGGTCGCTTATCAACAGGTGTTGAACGGCGGCGCCGAACTGGTCTTTGGCGCGGCGGCGGGCCCATTCAATATTGAAGTTGATTTCCCCGGCAACGACCTGCCCGTGGTCGTGGGCCAGGTGCAGGGCGGCGACCAGGTGGTCGTCGTCGAACCCTGAAAGGGCGGGATTCGATCGTGCCCATTCCTCTGTTGCTGGCCGTTATCGGCCTTTTCAGTCTTGGCGTCGAGGCGCAAACACCCAAACAAGTAGATGTGGGCGGGCGGGCTACGGCCTTGGGCGGTGCTTTTTCCGCCCTGGCCGACGATGCTTCGGCTGTCCATTGGAATTCGGCCGGGCTGGCCGCTTTGCAGCGGACCGAACTCTATTTGACCTATGCCGAGCGCTTTGGCCTTCTCGACGACGCCTATTTGAGCTATGTATTGCCCTTGGGCGACAACCACGCACTGGGTTTCGACTGGTTCCAGGAGGGCTTTGACGATGTGAGCCGGCGGCAGGATATCCCCTTGGGCCTGAAATCCACCTTCAGCAAATTCGCCCTGGCCTACGGTTACCGCAACGGTATCCAGGCCTTGCAGCCCTTCCTGGGCAATACCTCCATCGGCTTTAGCGGCAAATATATATCCCACGATATCGACGAGGACGGTACGACGGTTATGAGCGCCTCGGGCTGGGGCTGGGATGCCGGCGTGCTGGTGCCTCTGCCCTTTGGCTTGCGGGCGGCCCTGGCGGTGCAGGATGTCGGTGGCACGTCGGTGGAACACAAAAGCGGGGTGAGTGAAGAGATCTTTCCGGACCACTACCGCCTGGGGCTGGCCTATAAACCGCTCGACGGGCTGGTATTTGCCGCCGAGTTGGACGACCATTACCGCCTGGGCGGCGAATACTGGCTGGGTGGGTTGGTGGCCCTCAGGGCCGGTGTCAAAAGCGAGCGCGATACGCCGCTGAGCCGGGGCGATGCCACGACCCCGACCTTTGGCGTGGGAGTCAAACACCGCTTTCTGCAGCTCGATTATTCCTATCAGGACCATCCCGAACTGGGCGTCACCCACTACGGCGGGCTGGCGTTATCGTACAATCCCCGCGTCGTTACTATCAAAAGCGCCACCATTCGTCCGGTGCCGGTCTTTCGCTCGCTGTACAAGCACTACGAGGAAAACGACTTTTTCGACGTCGTGCTGCGCAATTCCGCCCCCGAGGAAATCGCCGCTACGGTCAGCCTGATGTTGCCCAAGCTGATGAGCGCGCCGCACCAGGAGGAGGTGCTGCTGCCGCCCCAAAGCACGCAGAAATACACCTTCAAAGTCACTTTCGATGCCGATCTGTTCAACCAATCCCAGGCCTATTTCGACCAGTATGTGACGCCGACGGCGACAGTGACCTACCGGCGCAACCGCCGTGATGTCAAGTACGAAAAGCCGATGGAGCGGGTATATGTGGCCGGCAAAGGCAAGCTGAGCTGGAATAAGACCGGCATGGCCGCCACCTTTGTCACCCCGACCGATCTGGCCGTGGCCGGCATGGCCCGCGGCTTGGTGCAGCGCTACGACGATTTGTTGGCGGCCAAATTCAACCGTTCCAATATCGGCAAGGCGGCCTTGGTCTTCGACGCTATGGGGGTGTACCGAATTGGCTATCTGGCCGATCCCAAGACGCCGTTTGCCAGCATCTCCGACGACCGCACCATCTTCGATACAGTGCAGTACCCCAGCGAATTACTGGCCAAGGGCACCGGGGAGCATACCAAGGTCGGCGATTGCGACGATTTAACGGTGCTCTACGCCTCATTGCTGGAAAATTTGAGCATCGATACGGTCTTCCTCGAAGCCAATGTGCCCGGATCCGGCCATATCTATCTTATGTTCGACAGCGGCATCCGCCCCGATCGGGCCGAAGACCATTTCATCGACTCGAGCGAATACGTCGAGTGGGAAGGGCGCATCTGGATCCCGGTGGAAACCACAATGTTCGGCTTCCCTTTTGCCAACGCCTGGCGGCGCGGTACCGACGAGTACAAACGGCTCAAGCCGCGCCAGCTTATCGACGAGGTGCCGGTGGGCCAGTATATGCAGGTCTACAAACCGGCCGCCCTGCCCGCCGTGCAGACCGCCCTGCCCGAGCCGGCGGCGTTGGACAGCCTATTGGGCAAGGATATCCGTTTTTTCGACCAGCGCATCGATAAGATCGCCCGTGGCGCCGCCGTATCGGTGGATACGCCGGATGGGCTCTACAATGCCGGGGCGGCATATTTGCGGGTCGGTCATCTCGAGCGCGCTCTGGAAATGTTTGATCTGGCCCTGGCACAGGAGCCCAACCACGGCGACGCGCTTAACGGCAAGGGCGTAGCGCGGACCCGGCAAGGACGCTACGAAGAGGCCCTATTCCTCTACCGCGAGGCGCTCAAGGGCGAGACCAATAACGGTATCCGCATGAATATCGCCCTGACCTATTATCTGATGGGCGAGCGTGAGACGGCCGACCGGCTTTACGAGGAAGTAGTGGCCCTAAACGATTCCTACGGCGAGCTCTTCGATTTTATGGCGCGGGTGGGGGATGCCCAGGCTTTTTACGAGGCCGGCTCCGGCTATTTGCGCCAGTTGCAGTTGGACAAGGCCGTCGAGCAATTCGATCTGGCCCTCGACGCCGATCCGCAGTACGCCGACGCGATCAACGGCAAGGGGGTAGTGCGGACCCGGCAAAGTCGCTACCAGGAGGCCCTGGCGCTTTTCGAGGCCGCGGCGGTCTTGGCCCCGGACCAGCCTGGTTTTCGCCTCAACGGCGCCTTGGTCCACTATTTGATGGGTGACAGGGACGAAGCCGCCGTGGTCTATCGCCAGGTGGTAGCCCAGAACCAGGCCTACGAAGGGCTATACGATTTTATTACTTATACGGAAACGCCCGAGGAACTCTATCAGATTGCCGTGAGTTACCTGAACCAGGGGCTATTGGCCAAGGCCCTGGAGCAGCTCGAAAAAGTATTGGCCGCTGATCCGGGAATGTCTGAAGCCTATAATGCCCAGGGGGTAGTGCGGACCCGGCAAGGGGATTACGAACAGGCCTATGCCCTATTTGGTCGGGCTGCCGAGATGATGCCTGCCAATCCGGGCGTATTGGTCAATATGGCCATTGTGCGCTATGTCCAGGGGCGGAAATACGAAGCCAAGGTCCTGTACCAACAGGCCAAGGCGCTGACGGAAGGATACGATGGTTTCCTGTCCGAGCTCGAATGAGCCCGGCGATTGCCGCCAGAGAAATGAGCACGTGGTGAGGATCGTCACATTTTTTGTCTGCCAAATACCTTTGATTTTCTCATATCACAACTGGCATTTGGATTAAAGCCTTGATAACCTCGACGGACCACAAGCATTTTGGGAGGAACAAGACATGGTAAAGAAAATGACTGTTATTTGGGCTATCGCCGCCTTGTTGATGAGTATGCAAGTGCGCACATGGGCGGAGGAAGGGGAAGCCGCCACCTCCGCCGTTCCCGCCGATTCTGCTGCGGCTTCCCAGGAAGAAGGCGATTGGGCCGATGATGAAGAATGGCTCAATACGGTTTGGAACCAGGTCGACAATATGGTGGACCAGGAATCCCTCAAATTGCAGAAGACCGTCACCGTGGCCGGTGTGCGGGGGGCCGAGGCCGAAGATGTCATATTGAAAAAACTCTACTTCAAAGGCGGCAAGCGCTTTCCGAGCCAGGAAAAACTGAGAAACGCCGTAGCAGCCTTACAGCAGAGTATCGAGAAAGACCCTAAGGCCAAAGATGTACCGCAGAAACTCTTCTTTATCGGCCAGTGCTATGAGAAATTGGCCAATAAAGAAGAGACGGCCAAATATTACGATAAATTGATCAAGGAGTACCCTGGGACCCCATTTGCGGCCAAAGCCCAGGTCCTAACCGACAATAGCAAAAGATAGCGGCTGTTTAATTAGCCCGACCCGCAAGCAACGCGCGCTATGCGGGCCTTGGATGTCGGCGTAGCGCTATTTTTCCGATCAATCATGAATAGCGACAAAACCCGGATTCAACTTGCCATCGGCCCCCTGATCGGGATCCTGGTATTGCTGTACGCCTTTACCGATCTATACGAGCACGCCGAGCTGGTATCGTTCGACTGGCGTTTCCGCCTGCGCAACGAGCTCTTCGGGCCCCCGCCCATAAGCCCCTTGCTGGGTACCGTCGATATTGACAACAAGACCCTGGCCGAAGAAGGGCGCTACCAGGATTGGACGCGCGACCAATTCGCCGACATGATCCGCGTCCTCAGTCGCTACGGGGCGCGCCTCATCTGGTTCGATATCTATATGGTCGAACCCAGCGTCCGGACCATTGACGCGGCCCTGTTGGAGGACCGGCCCGATCTGGATCGGGCTGACTTCGACGCCTTGATCGCCCAAGTCGATTTCGATGAAAAGCTGCGTCAGGAGCTGGTTCGCGCCGGCAATGTATATCTTTCGCAGACAGTGGAAGTCGGTTACGGCGAAGTCCCCGATCCAGCCAATCTCGATGTGACCTCTCGCACGCCTGACCAGGAAGACGCCCTGCAGACCATTTTGGCACAGACTCCGCGCCTTATGGTCGACCCCAAAGAGAGCACGTTGCGGCGGGGAAGAAATTTTGAGCCACCGCTCAAAATACTGCGTGATGCAGCACGGGGTTTTGGCTACGCCCAGACTATCCCCGATGTGGATGGGACGCGGCGGCGCTATCCCTTGGTTTTCCAGTACGAGGAGCAGCTCTTCCCCTCGATCGGTCTATTGCTGATATGCGATCTTTTGGAGGTGCCCGTTGATCAAGTGCAGGTCTGGCCTGGAGAGCAGGTCCATCTGCCGGGGGCTCGCTTTCCTACTGGCGAAACCGAGGATGTCGATATACCTATTGATTCCTACGGCAATATGCATGTCGATTGGGTCGGCAAATGGGAGGATACCTTTGTCCACTACCCCCATATTAGCCTGGTCTGGGTAGAGCGCCAGGAAATTCTCGACACTCTCAAGCGCAAGATGGCGGCCGATCCCGGGTTGCGCACACCTCGGGCGATTATGGCTGCTTTGCGCAAAGAGGGATTCGACGATTCGGATAAGGTCAAGGAAGCCCTGTTGAATTGGAGTTGGACACGGGGAATTGAAAAGGCCGTGCGCGCTGACGGCTCTCTGGAGGGGGCCACATTTTGGCGCGCCAAAGGCAAGGACAATCCGCAGCCCAAACAAGTGGCCCTATTCGATCAGGTCCGGCGCAACAATCTGGTGGCTGATTTGCTGGTCCGGCGTCCGGGGATAGACCTGCAGGAGCTGGCAGCAGCGCTGCCGGAATACGGCGCCGAGGAGGTGATTGAGAGCGCCGCTTTCGTGCAGTCGGTGCTGGTGGAAGGGCGCATCCCCGCCGGGGCCCGGCCGCTCTATTATTACCCTTTTGTCATGTATGAAGGGAAACCGCTCCGGCCCGATGATATTCGCGGCAAGGTATTGCCCTACGGACTTACTGGGACGGGCACCCAAGACCTTAACGTCACGCCTTTCCAAGGCGATTATCCCATGGTGGGGCTATACGTTAATGTCCTCAATACGGTGCTGCAGAAACGTTATATACAGCGCTTACCTCTTTGGGCCAACGCTATCTTGCTTTTAGCTCTGGGGACCAGCTTGTCGCTGTGGGCGGGGCGGCTTAAAGTTATCACTGGACTTTTGCAAAACGCGGTTAGTATGCATTAATTGGTGCAAAATGTAGTCATTCCCCACCCCCTGTCTCGGATTGGATGCCATGCCTGCCATTATCGGCTTTCCCACGGTGGTTGAAGAAGCGGTTGACACTTGGGGTGGGGTGTTTGCCAACGCGCCTGAGCGGCGTCATTTTGGCGAATACCTGACGGGTTTGCTGGTGGCCCAACGCAAGAATGTCTCGTCGATTAACGCCGAATTTGTCGAGACGACGGATCAATCCTGTCTCAATCGTTGGCTGAATGAGGCCCCGTGGGATGCCCAGCAGTTGAATCGGCAGCGCCTGGCCTGGCTGCAAGGGCAACCGGCCACGCGCTATGCGACGAGGGGCGTTATTCCCATCGACAATACACTGATCACCCATACGGGTGAGTTGATTGAGGATGTGGGCTGGTTGTGGGATCATGCCGACCAGCGCTACGTCATTGCCCATGATTATCTCATCGCCAACTATGTGTGTCCATCGGGCCGATACTATCCGCTGGAGTTTCGCCGCTTCCGCAAGAAAGAAGCCGATCCCGAGGGGTTTAAAGATCATACGACCCTCTGTAAAGAGCTCATTGACTGGGTCGTAGCCGAGGCTATTCCGGGGTCGTTTACCTTCGACAGCTATTTTACCAACGCCGCGATTCTCAACCATATCCAGGGGTTGGAGCGGACCTATGTGGGCGACTTGAAAGCCAACCGAACCCTGTGGTGGAACGGCCACAAACTGGCGGTGAATCGCTTAGCCCGCCGTCTGTTAGCCCCCGACCGACGGCCGGTCGTTTCGGGGACTAAGCTGCAGTGGTATTTCACCAAAATCGTCTCGATCCCCGACGTGGATCATCCGGTCCGCCTGGTGATTCTGTGGGACCGAAAAAACGGCCGCCAGCCCGCCAAGATCCTGATCACCAATCGAATTCACTGGCACGTCAGCACCATCCTCAAAACCTATCGGCAACGTTGGACCGGCACCGAAACCTTTCACCGGGACGGCAAGCAGCATCTGGGTCTGGGTGACTGTCAACTGCGTACAGGCGAGGGCCTGACCAGGCACACATACCTCGTAATCGTAGTGCACAGTCTGCTCATGGCCCAGATGCACACCCGCCGTGCGAGTGCGTGGACGCAAGAACGGCTGACGACCATCGGCCAAGCCTGTCGAGCCGTTGCCAAAGAGGTCTTGGGCAAGACGCTGACCTGGGCCATTCAACAAGCAACGGATGCTAAATGGGAGATCGCAAAGATTATGGACCATCTTGCCCTCACCTGATTTTTGCAAAAGTCCAGTTATCAAAGGAGTCCTTGTCACCAGTGGTATTACCTTCCTCTATCTTGTGGTCGCCTTTCTTTCTTTCTGCTGGGGCGGCCTATGGCTGGAAATGATTGGCCCCATGCTGGTCTTGGTCATTGGCTATCTGGCCGTGACTATATACGGTTACCTGATCAAGGAGCAGGAAAAAGAATTCGTCCAGGGCGCCTTTGGGCACTACCTGTCGCCGGCGGTGGTCGACCAGATCATGGAAAACCCCGATATGGTCAACCAATTGGGCGGAGAGGAGCGGGTGATGACGGGTTTTTTCTCGGATATCGCCAGTTTTTCTACTATTTCCGAATGTCTGACACCGGTCGAATTGGTCCACTTCATCAACGAATATCTCAGCGAGATGTGCGATATCATCGAGGAGTACGGCGGCACCATCGACAAATTCGAAGGCGACGCTATCGTCTCTTTTTTCGGTGCGCCGATCTTTTACGAAGACCACGCAATCCGGGCTTGCCTGGCCTGTATCGATCAGCAGAAGAAGCTGGTCGAATTGCGTCAACGCTGGCAGGTGGAAGGGGCTATCCCGCCGCGTTTGGCTGCCTTGCGCGACCAGTGGGAATCGCAGCAGCGCACTTTCGCCCACGTCCGCATGGGGGTCTGCGCCGGTCCCATGGTGGTTGGCAATCTGGGCTCCAAGCGGCGCACCGACTATACCATGATGGGCGATACAGTCAATCTGGCGGCGCGTTTTGAAAGCGGCCAGAAATTCTACGGTACCGGTATTATGATCAACGACCTGATCTACGAGCAGGCCAAGGATGTTATTGAAGTACGCAAACTGGACCTGATCCAGGTGGTCGGCAAGGGGAAGCCGGTGACCGCGTACGAAGTCCTCGAGCGCAAAGGAGCCCTCTCGGCGGAGAAAAGTCAGGTCGTCGAATTCTACAACCAGGGCCTGGCCGCGTACGAGGCTTTTGACTTTGAGCGTGCCATGACCGCTTTCGCCCAGGCCCTGAAGATCGACCCGCTCGATGGCCCGTCGATGGCCTATATCGACCGCTGCGAGGATTTTATCGAAGAGCCCCCAGAGGATCTGATCTACCGGCCCGACAGCAAATAGGCCCTTCCTCTGGTCCAGAGGAAGGAGGATGCTTATATTTTGGTCTTAATTAAGACAATTAAGTAGGATCTTTCCCGAGTTTCATTCGTCTGCCTACCAGTCCGAAGGGGACCGGCCGTCCATGAGACGAAAACCTATGTGCAGAATAAGCGCTATGTGCAAATTCCTGGCCGTGTTGGCCCTGGCGGTCGGGCTGGCGGCTTGCGCTGGTGGTGGCCAGGTCGCCCAGAGCGAGCCCGACCCCTGGTTGCTGGAAACCCAGGAAGATCTGGCAAAGCTGGAGAGGCAGGTGCAGGCTTCCTACGAGCGCGAGGACGCCTTGGGCAAAGACCTGCAACGATTAGAGGCGAAAAATAGCCAACTGCGCCAGCAGATCGACAGCCTGGGGGCCCAATTGACGGCCATGAAGACCCAGGTCAACTCGCTGCCCAAAGAAGCCGAGGCACCTCGGGCAAAGCGGTCCACCGCTACTCCGCTGGACGTGAAAAAGCTGTATGATAAGGCCCAAGACCACTATCGGCACTATCGCTACGAGCCGGCTTTGGAGCTATTTGAAAAGGCCTTGCAGGCCGACCCCTATGGCAAGCTGGCCGACAATGCCCAGTATTGGAAAGGGGAGTGCTATTACGGTCTGGGGCGCTATAGCCAGGCGCTGACCGAATTCACCAAAGTATTCGCCTATCCCAAGACGGAAAAAGGCGACGACGCCCAGTTGAAAATAGGCCGCTGCTACCAGGTCCAGGGCGAAACGGGCCGGGCCCGGGCCGCCTACCAGAAATTGCTCGACGAATTTCCCGACAGCGAATACGCGGGGGCGGCGCGTCAGGCTTTGCAAAAACTATAAGAAGGGTTTGAAAAGAGGGACGTCTTGTTGAAGCGCATAGCTGCTTATGTCGGTTTGTTGGGGGTCTTGGGATGGGGGGCTGCCGGGGCTTCGAATTTACCCACCGATCTCGATTTGGTGGTAGAGACCCTCGAAGGGGTGGTCGACGAGGGGCTGGCTGCCATGCAAATGCCTATCGACAGCGTCGGCGTCCAGCAGCAAGGGCGTGTGTTGCTGGTTGCCGAAGGCAAACACGACGCCAACTGGCTGGTAGAGCATATCCTGGCCGAGCGGATGCTGGGCCGTGGTTTTGGCGTCGGGCTCGATACTACTCGGGCCGAGGCGGGGGGCATCCGGCTCTCTTACCGCGTGCTCGACCTAGGTCTTTCCGGCCGCTCGGGTTTGCTGGGTTCCAAAGTGCAACGCCAAAGCCGCGCCGCCCTGGCGTTAAATTTGAGCCGGGTGGGCGAAGAGACCCTCTTTTGGGCGGCGGAATTCACCAGTCAACTGAGCGACCGGATTCCCAAAGACCAAGTTGAGCTGCTCAAAAGCGACGAATACAAATTCGCCAAGGCCGATATTGAAGAGCAAAGCTGGAGCAAATTCGCCGAGCCGGTCATCGTCACGACGGTCTTGGGTGGCTTGATCTATCTATTTTTCTCCAACCGCTGATGTACGATTTGAGAGGACAGGCTATCAATTCTATAGGTGTGCGCCCCGGTCGGGGGCTTTGCTGGCTGGGCCTGTGTCTTGCCGTGGCCGCCCTGGGCTGGGGATGCGGCGGGGCCCGGGTGAGCGGTCTCAAAGGGGCCCAGGATTATTACGAGGAAGGCATGCGGGCCCTGGAAAAGGGGCGCTGCATTAAGGCCGTCGAGCAATTCCAGTTTGCCGTCAATAATTTTCCCGGCGCCCAGGTTGCCCCCGATGCCCAGTACCATCTGGGCGAGGCCTATTTCTGCAACGAGGAATTCCTCGAGGCTTCCTTCGAATTTCAGCGCTTGCTCGATACCTATCCCCGCAGCGGCTGGGCCGATGAGGCGCAATTCATGATCGGCGAGACCAATTTCAAGCAGCTGCGTCGCCCCGAATTGGACCAGAAAGAGACGGTGGGCGCGCTCAATGCCTATCGGCGCTTCATTGAGGATTACCCCGACAGTCCGTTGGTACTTAGGGCCCAGGGGCGGATAAGCGATTGCCGCGCCCGGCTGGCCGAGAAAAGCTATTTGAGCGCCCGGCTCTATCACCGCCAAAAACACCTGGATGCGGCGTTGATGGGCTACAAGGAAATCGTCCGCAACTACCCCGATACGCCCTGGTATTGGGAGGCGTTGCTACAGATGGGCGATATCGCCCAAAAGCAGGATAAGCCTCTCGAGGCCCGCACCTATTGGGAAGAAGTCTGGCAGCAGGCTCCCGGCGACGAGCTAAAAAAACGGGCTGAGGAAAAAATCGACGGGTTGTCCCTGCCCGCCGGGGACTGAGCTATGCGGCGCCTGGGCATCCTGGGCGGTACGTTTGATCCCATCCACATTGGCCACTTGCTGCTGGCTCAATTCGTCCGCGAGCGCATGCAGCTGGACCAGGTATTGTTGATCCCGGCCGCCGATCCACCCCACAAAGAAGCCGAGTCCATCGCCGCCCCGGCCGCCGACCGTTGGGCCATGGTCGAGCTGGGCGTGGCCGGTCTGGAAGGCTTGGTCGCCTCCCGTTTGGAATTGGACCGCCAGGGCAAATCCTATACCTACGATACGTTGCGGCAATTGCAGCGGGACTATCCGGGGGCGGCGTTATTCCTTATTATCGGCGCCGACAATATGCCCCTGATGTCGACCTGGTACAAGCCCCGGGAAATTCTCGATTTGTGCACCGTGGTGGCCGGCTCGCGCCTGAGTGACGAGAGGCCGGCCGATCCGCTGTTGGTGCAGCGCATGGTGCAGATTGACACGCCGGTGCTGCAACTTTCCTCTACCTCGATCCGTCAGCGCTTGGAGCAGGAATTGCCTATTCGCTATATGGTGCCCGAAAGTGTCGAGGCCTATATCAGAGAGCAGGGGCTGTACTGGACGGCGGGCTAAAGCCCTTTTACCCATTTAAGCGATTTAATCCATGACCTATCTGACCCATCTGGAATGCGGCCGCAGCGGCCAGCATTACGCCGCCGACCAATTGCACAATCTGTCCCAGGAAGGGGCGCCGCTGCTGGCCCGCTACGATTTAGAGCGGGCCGGGGCCAGTCTGCGCCGGGACTCCCTGGCCCAGCGGCCGGCCAATATGTGGCGTTATTGGGAAGTTATGCCGACCCTGGGCGCGGAGGAAATGATTACTCTGGGCGAGGGCTTTACGCCTTTGCACCAGGCCCAGCGCTTGGGGGAATGGGCCGGTTTTTCGCGTCTGTATATCAAGGACGAATCGCTCAATCCAACGGGTTCGTTCAAGGCCCGGGGCTTGTCGGCGGCGGTGACGGCGGCCCGGGACCGGGGGGCGACCAAATTGGCTATGCCAACGGCGGGCAATGCCGGCGGCGCCATGGCCGCCTATGCAGCGGCGGCCGGGTTGGAGGCGATTGTTTTTATGCCCCGGGATACGCCCGCCGCGTTCCAGATTGAATGTCGTTCGTGTGGGGCCCAGGTAGAGCTGGTAGACGGGCTGATCAACGATTGCGGCCGTATTGTGGCCGAGCGCAAAGAAGCCGAGGGGTGGTTCGATGTCTCGACCTTGAAGGAGCCCTATCGGATAGAGGGCAAGAAGACCATGGGCTATGAGTTGGCCGAGCAGATGGGTTGGGAATTGCCCGATGTAATCCTCTATCCCACCGGCGGCGGCACCGGTCTTATTGGCATGTGGAAGGCCTTTGACGAGATGGAGCAGATGGGCTGGATTGGTGCGGCGCGGCCTCGCATGGTGTCGGTGCAGGCGGAAGGATGCGCCCCCATTGTGAAGGCCTTTGCCGCGGGTGAGGACCAGGCGCCGTTGTGGGAAGGGGCGCGTACGGTGGCTTCGGGGTTGCGGGTGCCGGTGGCGGTGGGGGATTTTCTGATGCTGCAGGCGTTGCGGGAAAGCCAGGGCACGGCGGTGGCGGTGACGGACGAGGAACTGATTGCCGAATCGCACCATTTGGCCCGCTACAGCGGCATTTTTCCGGCCCCGGAAGGGGGGGCGACGCTGGCGGCTTTGTTAAAGCTGAAGGAGCAGGGCTGGGTGGGGGCCGACGAGCAGGTGGTATTGTTCAATACGGGGACGGGTTATAAGTATTTGGAGGCCTTGGCCGGGGCTTGACGAAGACGGGGGCAATGGCTACATTTTGTCTCTACATTTGACTTGCGCACCAATAGCTCAATTGGATAGAGCACCTGACTACGGATCAGGAGGTTGTGGGTTCGACTCCTACTTGGTGCACCATAAAAACAAGGGGTTACGTCGTTTTCGGCGTAGCCCCTTGTTGTGTTTGGGAGCAAATAGGGGAACGGACAAAGGAGGCAAATAAACTGGAAAAAAATACCTAAGCATAGGTAGGAGGCAGACTACAGGCCTTTCCCGCATATAGTTTCCCAGCGTTTTGAAATAAGAAAGCATCAAGCAAAGCATCGATAAAACTCGGTGCTTTGTCCGGGTCGATATTTTCGACTACATGGAGATATTTTATAACTCCCAGCGCCGCTATACCTATTTGGGCAGTGCCAGTCCCGAAGCCTTTGAGGCCGCCTCAAAGTGAGGCCAACACTCGTCTATCAGACCGTGGGATGTCCAGGGTCGATCATCGCCGCCGCCGGCTGGCTCTACTGCTACGAGGAGCGCCGGGGCACGCTCGCCTTGGTCAAGGCGACGCCGGAGCGCTTCGCCATCACTAGCTCATTCCCCATCGACCTGGGCAGCGGCCAGCACTGGGCCCACCCGGTCATCGTCGACGGCCTGCTCTACCTGCGCCACGGAGATGTAGTCATGGCTTACGATATAAGCGACAAAAGCAAGCGCGACCCGACAGCCCCCTAACTCCAAAACCACGGTCGTTGCCCAGGTTGAGATAGCACCCCCAACAGAGGCTTTTGGTATAACTGGTCAAATAGAAAATGAAAAGGACCACCGCGATTGCGGTGATCCTTTTAAAGGGGATATTTTAGTGGGTTTAACTGAGGTGTTTTTTGAAAAATTCAAGGGTGCGCTCCCAGCTGAGCTCTGCTTCTTCAGGCGCGTAGCGGCCCGTCGAGTCGTTGTGGAAACCGTGGTTGACACCCTCGTATATATGCGCGACGTACTCCGCGTTATTGGCTTTGAGCACTTTTTCGTAATCCGGCCAGGTGGCGTTGACGCGCTGGTCTAACCCACCGAATTGCAACATCAACGGCCCCTTGACGTTTTTGCGCAATTCTTCGGCCGCCGGCGAACCGTAATAAGGCACACCCGCGTCGAGGCCTTCCGGGATAGATGCCGCCAGCATATTTACGATATAGCCGCCAAAGCAAAACCCCACGGCACCGAGTTTCCCCGTGCTCATCTCATGGTTTTTTACGAATTTGGCGGCGGCGATAAAATCTTCTTCGAGCTTGGCCCTGTCCATGCCACGCTGCATCGTCCGCCCCTCGTCGTCATTGCCGGGATAGCCTCCCAGCGGGTAGAGTCCGTCCGGGGCAAACGCGAGGAAACCCTCTTTGCCCAAGCGACGGGCGACATCTTTGACATAGGGGTTCAAACCGCGGTTTTCGTGCACGACCAAAACCGCTGGTACTTTACCGCTGGCCTTGGCGGGGCTCACGAGATAACCCTGGCATTCGCCATGCCCTTTAGGAGAGGCAAATGGTGTGAATTTGGCTTTAATATCTGGATCGTTGAAAGAGACCTGCTCCGCCTCGGCGTAGTCGGGCATAAGCGTGCTGGTTAAAAGGCCCATGCTATAACCAAGTACAGTCAATCCGGCCAAGCGGGACATAAAGGTCCGGCGGTCAATCATGCCGTGGGCATATTCGTCGTACCAATCGAATGCCTCTTGCGGAATGGAGCGAGTGCCTACTGTTTCCTGACTTAGGGGCGTGTCCATATCGCTCTCCTCGGTTAGAAGGGTGTTATCCGTCGATATTCATATATCTTTAAATTCAACTCGTAAATGCAATCGGTATGTAGGGGCCAAAAAAATGGCTTGCCTTGCGAACACCACATGAGATCTTATATCGATAAACAGAATATCCACTCAATGAAAATGAAATTGCACTTACCAGTTGCATCCACCGAATTATAAAGGGTCTTTTAGGGGGTCCGGTCAAGCGGTGTGGCTGTCTTATCAGCCTCTCCCTGTATCACGCGAGGATATAGATGCCACGATCATAGCGGTCGTTCAATGCAAACGAGTTGGGCCAAAGCGGCGGGGCCCGACATAAAGGGAGTCATGGCGCTTGTCTCTATTGGCATCGTCCTGGGATCTCAGATGGGATTGGACCAAATATATGCTTGAGAAACAGAGTAGGTCAGGGAGTTCGGGTGGCCCAGGTGCTGCGCGGATACCGGTAAAATCAGGTAGTGCAATCGATCCATTCGCCAAGCGTCTGCTCGGAAAATCGGCGCTCTCCGTACCGCAACTCGGTTTTGGCGGAGGCACTCTGGGCGATCCGAACGAGATTATCTCCGACGAGAAAGCGCAGGAGACCCTGGCAACGGCTTACGCTGGCGGCATCCGATATTTCGATACGGCTCCTTGGTACGGAGTAACGAAAAGCGAGCATCGACTAGGGCAATTTCTGCGGCGGCAGCCGCGCGACTCGTTTGCGATCAACACGAAGGTTGGGCGCGTGTTCTATCGCCCCGACAATCCGGCGACCTTTTCACAGGACCGCTGGAAGGGAGGACTGCCGTTTCAGCTTCGCTTTGATTACACCCGCGACGGGCTGAGGCGCTCGTATGAAGATAGTCTGCAGCGCCTGGGCATGAATCAGGTCGATGCCCTTGCGGTGCACGACTTGGATTACAAATTCCATCTCACCGACCAGGGAGTAGATGGCCACTTCAGCGAGTTGGATCAGGGCGGCGGTTTCGAGTGGCTTCTCGAATTGAAGGCGCGTGGCGAGATCAAGGCCATTGGCGCTGGCGTCAATCAGGCTCAGATGATTCCAGAATTTGTCGATCGCTTCAAAGGCTGGGATTACTTTCTGGTGGCAATGCCCTATACGCTTCTCGATCAGCCTGCTCTGGATGAAGCATTCGACCTTTGCAGGCATCATGATATCTCGGTCATCGTCGGCGCGGTGTACGCATCGGGGATTCTCGCTACCGGTGCCAAAGAAGACCCGCTCTACGCCTATAAGCCAGCCGAACGGAAAATCGTCGAAAAGGTGCGGCGCATCGAAGCGATTTGCGCCCGCTATGACTTTCCCATCGGCGCAGCAGCGCTGCAGTTCCCGTTGGGGCACCCGGTAGTCGCCGCTGTAATACCGGGGTCAAATTCGCCGGAAATCGTTAAAGCCAATCTCGAATGGATCCAGATCGAGATACCGCAAGATTTCTGGAACGAACTCAAAAACGAGGGCCTTCTGCGAAAGGGTGCGCCCACGCCATAGGGGTCAATTCTCTCAATGAATTCTATCTACGACGTAGAGATCTGCGATTGCCACCATCACCTGTGGGATCTGCAGGCTAATTATTACCCGTGGTTAACGGACTCGGTAAATTCACGCGTTTGCGGTGACTACGATGCGATCCAGAATAGAAACTTCCTGCTGACCGATTTTTTCTCAAATCGCGGCGACTTGAGGGTGACGCGTTTCGTCCACGAGGAAGCGGTAATCGACCGCGCCGATCCGGTTCGGGAAACGCGCTGGTTGCAGGGTCTGGCCGACAGCGAAGGCTCGGAAGGCGTGCCACACGCAATCGTCGCCTACGCCGATTTCAGCCAGGACGACATCGAGGCAATCCTCGAGGAGCATTGCTCGTATCCAAATACCCGTGGCATCCGCCAATTCATGCACGAAGCGTATATCGACCCGGAGAACCCGGGGTCTAGCTTGCTCGAAGATGGGAATTGGCGCGAGAAGGTTGGACTTTGCGCCAGGCATAATCTCGTATTCGACCTGCAAATCTATTGGCAGCAGGCCGAGGATGCCGTCAAGTTAGTCAAGCGGCACCCGAATGTGAGCTTCGTATTGACCCATACGGGATTTCCCGCCCACCAGGGGGACGGGGCTTATATGGAAGGCTGGCGATCTGCGCTGGGGGAGCTGGGCTGCTTGCCGAATCTGTCGATAAAACTGTCGGGATTTGGAATGTTCGACCGAAATTGGACCCCCGATCCCATTCGGCCAATCGTTATGGAAGCAATTGCGGCATTCGATATAGACCGTTGCATGTTTGGCAGCAATTTTCCGGTAGATAGTTTGAGCGGCAAAGGCTATGCAAGGTATTGGGAGGATTTCTACGCAGTCGTGAAAGGCTTCTCGGACAGCGAGAAGCAGCAACTATTCAGCGAAAACGCGAGAAAGATATATCGAGTATGAAGACATTCAATATAGCAGTCGTAAATGGCGACGGCATTGGTCCCGAGGTTTGCGCGGCGACCATCGAGGTGATCAATGCCGCCTTGGGTGATGCCCGGAGCTGCAGTTTCGAACACGCTCCAGCTGGCGCGCAAAACTATCTCGACACAGGCATTTCGTTGCCGGATTCGACTATCGAGCAGTGCCGCGCGGCGGATGCGATTCTCCTAGGCGCTGCGGGGTTGCCGAACGTGCTCTATGCCGACGGCACCGAAGCGGGGCAGGACACGACTTTGCAGCTGCGTTTCGCATTGGATCTGTACGCGAATATCCGTCCCATAAAACTGTATGATGGCGTCTCTACCCCTTTGCAGGGTCGTCCGCTCATTGACTACGTTATCATGCGCGAAAATAGCGAAGGCCTCTATGCCTCCCGCGGCGGCGGGATCGCCCTTCGGGGCGAAGTCGCATCCGATACCATGGTCATCACGCGCAGAGGGGTGGCGCGTATCGTCCGCCGGGCCGCCGAGCTTTCGATGGGCCGCAAAGGCGCACCGGCCGATGGCAAGCATCGCGTAACGATTTGCGACAAGGCCAACGTGCTGCGCTCGTTCGCGTTCTTCAGATCCGTTGCCGACGAGACCCTCAGGGAGTTCCCGGAAGTGGAGGTCGACTATGCTTTGGTCGATGCACTTTCCATGTATCTGATCACAAGGCCGAGTTACTATGACGTAATCGTCACCGAAAACATGTTCGGCGATATCATTTCCGACCTTGGAGCCGCGACGGTTGGCGGACTTGGCATGGCAGACTCGGCTGAGATTGGCGATCATCACGCCCTCTTCCAGGCGTCGCACGGTTCGGCGCCGGACATAGCAGGCAAGGGGATAGCCAATCCGGTGGCGACAATTCTATCGGGAGCGAGTATGCTCCTCTGGCTAGGCGATCGCCATGGCGATCTCCATCTAGCAGATAGGGGCGCAGCAATCAAGCAGGCCGTCGAAGCGGTATTGCGCCAAGGCGAGACGCTGACGGGCGACCTCGGCGGTTCGGCCAGCACCAAGGAATGCGTTGAGGCGATTGTCGGGAAGCTTTGAATCACTCACCCGTTTTCGCGCGCTTATTGGCGCTCTTTGCCGTCGACCGGATACATGCTGGGGGCGGCAATACCCGAAGCGGGTAGATCGACTTCCCACAGGGTTTTTCCCGTGTCCTGGTCAAAGGCGCGGATCTTCTCGTCGGCGGTTGCGGCGATAAAGAGCAGGCCCGTTGCGGTGGCGACCGGACCGCCCCAAGTTTCCGTACCGGTTGGGGGTACCCCTCTTTTCTTCAGCTCCTCGAACTCTCCCAGCGTCCTCCTTGGTGAGTTGATCCAGCTGCGAGTAGTGCGAAGCGGTCGGGTCACCGTGATAGATGGCCAGTCTTCCTTCTTTATTTTAGAGGCGGCATTGTCGTCTACCGGAATGGCTGACCAGTCATTCATTTTTTAGTGCAAAAAAACATCAATGGCAATCCGAGCCCGCTCTATTTAACAAAACATCGACATATCGATGTGATCCGGCTGCGGGTAGGGCGAATTGGACGGCAGCGCGGACGGTGACCATCTTCTCCAGGTCTTCATAGATGCCGCGTCACAGGAGGTGGATGACGAGCGCAAAGACGACGATGCACCATACCGGAACCGATATTGCGCAGCAAACCACTGAATTGAGCCGGAGCGGTCGAATATCTGCCGGTGCAACAGCCATCATCGCCACCGGGGCGGACGTGCTTGATTCCTGGCTCAAATCCCTGGAGATCTGCCCCAAGCCTCGTCCGGGCAAATGCGGTTTTTGGTACAGCCCGCATTCTTTCCGGCTCAAGCGGACGGTCATTTCCGAGAGTCGAATGATCTATCAAACGCGACCGAGTTTGAGAATCGCTATGGCTTCGCCCCTTTGGAGAATATGCCGGTCAGCTCAACAACGGGGAAAGAATTGCGGTCAAGAGCCCGCGGGACAAACGCTCTTCACTTTCGCCTACAACGACACACTGCCCTGGCCCCTCAAGACCGATGGCGAGGGCCATACTATCGAATGGAAATACGGCGCATCGGCCGGAGACCCCGAAGGTCCGGCCAACTGGAGAGCTTCAGTGAAGATTCACGGTTCCCCCGGTGCTGGCGAATCTGCGTTGCCGGCCGATTTCTTGCTCTTTTACGATTACTTGACGGAGCCGATTCGAGGAAAAGCGATGGCTCTGGCCAAAGAGCTTACGGCCCTGCCCGACCGGCTGCACTTGGAGCAGAATTATCCCAATCCATTCAATAGTTCCACGATGCTGCGGTATCAGATCGTGGAGGCGGGAGAAGTCCGGCTGGATATCTACAACCTGGCGGGGCAGCACGTGAAAACATGGCGGCACGCCGTGCACAAACCCGGTGTGTATGTGCGGACCTGGGACGGGCGAGACGAACGGGGAAGGCCTGTTTCCAGCGGTTTGTATCTGGCCAGGCTACAGGCGAGCGGGATGACTCAGGCCCGTAAGATGGCGCTATTGAAATGAGGTCGCAGGGCGGCAAGTCGTATTCGCCGTTATGCCTGCGGCAACCGCACCGTATCCCTGATGGCGGCCTGCCACTGGTAGATCTTCTGGGCCAGGTCCCGCGCCTTTTGCCGGTGCGCCGGGTCGTCGAACAGGTTGGTCGTTTCTAGCGGGTCCCTATTCAAATCGAACAGCTCGCCCTGGTCCGCTTGGTACAGCGACAGCTTCCAGCGGTCGGCCGTAACCACCGACCGCCACGGCAGCGTATTCAAGCGGTTCAATTCGTCGACCTTCTCTTGGGGCCAGTCGTACGAATCGCATTCGTCGGTCAAATCGCGGTCCCCTTCGCCGTTGTGCTGCACGAACACGTCGTTGCCCGCCAGCGTCTCTTCGCCGCGCAGCACGCCGGCCCGGCTTACCCCCTGCACGTGGGCCGGCACTGGCTGGCCCAGCAAATCCAGCAGTGTCGGGACAAAATCGATCTGGCTGAAATTGCCCGGAACGGTTGTGGCTTTATCGCTCAGCCACGGCACCCGCATCAACAGCGGCACGCGCGTGGCCTCTTCGTAGGGCGTGCGCATCTCCAGCATGCGGTGTGTGCCCACCATATCGCCGTGGTCGCTGGTGAATACCACCACCGTATTATCGGCCACCCCGGTCCGCTCCAGCGCGTCCAGAATGGTCCCCACCATCCTATCGACCAGCGTCACCAGACCCCAGTAATTGGCGCGCAGCCGGCGCCAGCCGTCCTCGGTGCTCAGGTCGATCCCGTCGCGCACGCTGCGGCTGAAGAGCTCGGCCCGCAGCTGGTTGAATTGTGCTGCCCCGTCCGGATGCCGCAGGAAGGTCTCCTCCACCGGCATGGTCGCCGGATCGTACAGGTCGTCATACGGTCCGGTGAACGGCGGATGCGGTTCCACCGTGCTGGCGAATAGTACAAACGGCCGGTCGGCGCTGCGCTCAATAAAGTCGGCTGCCTGGTCGCCGACAAAGGACGCCATCATCAGTTCGGCTGGCAGGGCGTGGCGCTGCGGCCCGGAAACCATCTTGCCACCCGGATGCTTGGTGTCTGGCTTGACGCCGTGTTCCATCAGGAAATGGTGGTACGGGGACAGCTGCGTTTGCGTTGTCGCGTCGGTGTATTCGGTCCACCAGTTGTCGTTGGCCCCGACCCATTCGCCAAAGCCGCGCTGGGGGAAAATCTCGTCGCCCAGATGCCACTTGCCCACATAGCCGCAGCGGTACTCGTCCGGCACCATCTGCGCGATGCTCTGGATAGGGTCCGGCATCACCAGCCGGTTCACTGGCATGCCGGCCGTCAGCGGGTAGAGCCCCGACAGGATGGACGAGCGGGCCGGCGCGCACACCGGCTGCGTCACGTAACAGTGCTCCACCACAAAGCTTTCATCGGCCAGCGCGTTTAAGCGCGGCGCCTGGATCCAGTCGTTGTCGTAGCAGGCCATGGAATCCCGCCGCTGCCGGTCGGGCAGGATGAACACCAGGTTGGGTTGTTCTGGAGCATTGCTTTGTGGCATGGTCAACTCCCGTGGGAAACATCCCGTTAAGTGTACTGTTAGCTCCCGTAAAATCTTTCGACCCGATACGGGTTCAGGGTATCTATCCGCTGCCGGTCCAAGATTTCGCTGGCCGCGAATTCGCCGACCAGCGCGGCCAAAGTGACCCCGCTGTGCATAGCGGCCAGATACAGATTGGGCACCGATTCGGCGAACCCCAACACAGGCAACCCGTCCTTGGGCATCGGCCGCCGGCCCCGGCGCACCTGTTGCACCGACGCCCCGCCAATGGCCGGCAAAAAGCGGACGGCCTCCTGGTAAACGGCATCGACCTCATTCTCTGTCCGGCCCAGCGAACCGTCGGTCGGGCCGCCGTGTGAACCGCCGTGGATCTGCACCGAGCCGTCGGGCAATTGGCGGAAATTAACCAGCATAGGCAGGTCGCGTGGCGTGTGGACCACAGACACGTTGTTGAATACCGGCGCCACCGGCTCGGTAAAGAGGGTGGCGCCGAAGGTATGCGCCAACGGCACCTCTACGCCAGCGTGCGCGGCTATCTCAACCGTGTCCGGTCCACCCGCCAATACTACGGCGTCGCACGGCATTTCTTCGCCGTCCAGGTGCAAGGCCCGGACCCGACCGTCGGCCAGTCGCAGTCCGGTGAGTCTGCAGTGGGTATGGATCTGGGCGCCCCCTTCTGCGGCGCCGTCGAGACAAGCCCGGACAACCCTGGGCGGATCGACATGGCCGTCCGCCGGCGAATAGGAAGCGGCCGTCGCCGCGGCGGCGGCCAATCCGGGTTCAAGCGCCGCCAGTCCGTCGGCATCGAGCAGCTCGATCGCATACCCCCACGACTGCAGTTCGACGACGCGCCGGGCCAGTTCTTTCCCCCCCGCAGGGGTGGCCGCCCAGCGCAACTCGCCCCCCCAGGTCAGGCCCACGTCCCGGCCGAGGCGGCGGGCGAATCGATCCCACATATCCATCGAGCGGCGGTTTAGATCGTGGTAGTGGCGCGGTGTTTTGTCGCGCGCGTTGATCCAGGCGAAGGAAACGGCCGAAGCGCCTTGTCCCGGGTCGCCGGCGTCCAATACCGTGACCCGCGCCCCCCGTCGGTTCAGGTTGAAGGCGATGGACGCGCCGACAATGCCGGCACCGACAACGGCTATATGGGATTCTCGCGGCATGTCAATACACCTGCCAGTGCGACATCTGAGCCCAGGCCTGCATCCAATCTCCTCCTTTACTCACCACCTGCAACGGCTCGACGAACTCCACGCCGCGCCGGCCCTTGAACGGCGGCACCGTCTCCACGGGCGACAGCTCAATGGCGATCTCACACGGATTAGCCGGTACATACGGCGCTACCGCCGCCAGATCGCCAGCGTGTATAGGAAATATAAAGACCCTTTTAGGGAGCGGGTCAAGCCATATGGGCGACGGCCGACCGCTCAGGCGTCGTCCCTCAGGCGCATCTCCTCAAGGAGCGCCAGACCGAGGAAGGCGGATGAATAGAGACAGGTCAGCGGGAACCATCGCCGATAGCTGACACCAGAGAAATTGTTTATGCCGACTAGTCCTCCTTGAGCATGGCAGTCGCTGTCTGTGTACAGGTTGTCAACGCACCAGTGCAACGCCCGCCTGGCTGCGTCAAGGTGTTTTTGGCCATGCGTGTGTTTGTAGAGGCGGTAGAGCAACAGACTCCACAGCGGGGTGGACTTATCATCGATACCGACTTTGTCACTCGGCCTGTCAAACACGCAGGTGAAATAACCCGATGGATGCTGCCATTCTATTATATGATCGGCAAGCCGGTCAGCCAAAGCCAGATACTTGCCCTCCGGCATCATCCGGTGCGATGCCAGCAGCCCTTCCATGACCCAGCCCATGCCTCTTGTGTTCTTGATCAGCGGCCGTTCACCCGTCCGAGTCGAATAGCCGAAATCCCACAAGCCATCCTCCCGCAAGAGCTTGTTGATGTGTTGTTCGATATAGGTCTCGCCTATGCTCCTGTGCTCCTCTTCTCTGGTGACGCGATATAATTCTGAGAGCCCTTCCATTCCAAACACCGATTCGTTGACGGTGCGGTCGGTCCAATCGCCGATTTCGGAAATGTAGTCCTGGGGAATAATGTCGTATTGATTGATCAATCGCGACGTGCTCTCTGCCAGTTTCCGGGCGCAGGCAAGATAGTGTTCGTTGCCGGTTTTTTCGTACAGGGGAATCCACGCCCAACCCGCAAGGAAATTGGCATCGGCCCCACCAGAGATCAGTTCCACATAGCCAAATTCACCGGGGGCACCGGACCGGTGCTCGGTCTGCCATCTGGGGCTTCCCAATCCATCGGTGACGTGACCTGGATTGTCTATTTGGAATCGGGTACTCGTCATCCCGATCGCGTCGGCTTTTGCAACCAGGTGGTCTTTGCTGTGAGCCTTGTTTCGGGCGTCTGATTTTGCGTATTCCAGCAGCAGCTTCACGGCCGGGCCCCAACTCCATATCCAATTCGCGTTTCTGTAGGTCTTCGCCGCCAAGTCGTAGAACAGGTACAGCCCATTCAACGTTGGACTGAACGCATTCGTGTTTTGACTATTCAGCACGTAGTCCACGGTCGCGGCAAGGGCCCTGTTCAAGTCTGTGTGAGGGCCAACTCCACCCTCTGTGTGTGCGGCTGGGGCTTCAATCTTGGCTGTGGCAATGATTTCACCGGCGCCTTCATCTGCCCCAAGTACGATGACTTTACCCTGCCAGTCTTCAGTAAGTAAGGTGAGCTCGTGCTGGAGTCTTCTCTGTATGGACGGGATCACCGTGATCGTCGAAGTAATGAAGAATCCATTGAGAGGCACCTCTGCCGGTTGCATGCAAAGCGAATTCTCCCAATGCTCCAATTCTCGCGCGGGTATTTCTATATTTCCGTTGAATACGCTGCTTTTTCGGTGGTACATTCCATTTATCGCGTACCGGCCCTCGGCATTGGGGTGCAGGACTGCGGTCCCATGCATGGACCAATCGAGCTGGATATCAACTACCGGGTACCACAGTTCGCCCCCGTTGGCGTAGGTGATCTCGCCTTCTAAGCGTTTCCCCGACACATCGTGGGCCGTCGGCCGTGCAGAGGTTTTGACGTCAGGATTGTCCCTGGAGATGTCGCTCATTCTCGAAATCTTGGCGTTGCGGGAACTCCATAGCTGAATTTGGACTTTGTTCGTCCCCTCGGGCAGATAGCCATCTACAAGGATCTTTCTTCCAGCTCGGCTTACCTTCATATGTCCTCCAATATCGCCCAATGATCAAGGATGTATAGGACTTATAAAGGGCATTTTTAGGGGGCTGGGTCAAGCGGTGTGTGGTTAATTGGATCGACCTCTATCTTGTCGCCCCTTGTTCTCCCTGGCAGCGGGTTGTGCGGTCGATTGATTCGATTGATTCGATTGCCTCCGATGTCTTCACGTCGTCAGAATGTCCTCGATCTGCGCCAGTTCATCGGCGGCAAAATTCCCGGCTTGCAGACAGGCTAGGGTGTGGATATTTTGGTTAGTATAAATGCTTCCGGGCTAAGAGAGCCCCATTGACTACTAGGAGAATCAAATAATGAGCGCCGCATCTTCCACTGCTTCCCCTTATCGTGCTCCTGCGTTTATAGACTTTCAGCCCGAATGGTCCGGCAAAGGCGCCACCCAGGCGCGTCTGGAGGCTCTCCGTGAGCACAGCGTCGTCATTATTGACGACTTCGTCGATAGCGAATGGATTCCTATTCTCCGCGAGGCTGGCCGCCGCGTCACTGAGGCCTGCCGACCCGAGAAAGGATACAGCGTCGTCGATTCCTCCAAAGGCTATGTACACCGGACGGAGCAGGACGAGCCGTGGGCGATCCGCGGGATTGTCCATCCGGCGTTTAAGGAACCGAGCTTCGCTGAATTTCACGGCTCCGACGAAATGCTGGAGTTTGTGGCGGGCTGGTGCAATGGACTGCAACCGGACGATCTGACATTGAGCACGCTATTGCTTTGGTGCAACAACAGGAAACACGAGCATAAACTCGGCTGGCATCGGGACGGGGTGTGGTGGGGCACTGGCGAAAGTCGAAATTCCCAGCAAAGTCGATCGGACGATCCCGAGGCGTATTCCGAGGAAGCCGAAAGGGCCGTGTGGGAGAAGATCCAGGAACGCAACAACAAGCAGATCGACGTGCGCAACGGCGTGAGCATTTTTCTGGCCCTCGTCGACGACGAATGCCACGAGATTGTCGCGGCAAGCCACCGCCGGTGGCGGACACCGTTCGAGCACGATGTGCTGCTGCCGAAAAGAATGAAGGATGCGGGGGTGCCGTATACACCCAGCTGGGATGGGGAGAGCCCGCTTCCGGGTCAGACTGCGGTCCGGCTCAAGGCGGGACAAGCGCTAATCCGAATCGGGACCAATATCCACACGGGGCACACGGTGCCCGATCGCGAGCGGAATTCTCTGGCAATCGGCTGGTCCAAGTGGGGCGGCCCGTTTGCAGGGACGCCGAAGGTAGCCGACGGGCGCTGGGCTTGGCAGCATGATCCGGCCGTGCGTCAAGCCCTGTCCCATGAGTGGATGAAGACGGCGTGGGACCGCTGGGCGGAAACGGAGAAACTGGGCGATACGCTGGAAGATCGATACGCGGCGTGGGATATCAAAAATATTAAATCGGGACAGGTGCTGGGATGGAGAGGGGAACTGGAGAGGCAGGCGGCGGCGGCCGGTGAGGCGTGGGAGAAGTCTCAGAAGGTGGAAGAGTAAATGGGCGCAGACGAGGGAAGCAGCACTAGGCCAAAGAATAGATAGCTCTATAACCCCAACCCGGAGAACGACATGCCAAAGCCCATCCACAAGTCTCCGCCCACGCCGCCAGCGGACCCTTTGCCCGCACGTGTTTTTGATTTGGAGTTGCCGGGCTGTCGGGAGGTAGCACTTTCTCCGGAGGAAATTGAACATTTCAAGACCAACGGATTCATCGTCAAAAAGGGGCTGATCGACCCCTCCGAGTTGGGACGCGTGGCTGACTGTGTCTGGGCGGCCGCCGCCGAGCTCGGATTCCCTTTCGACCGGAAGGACCCTGCCACCTACACGCTGCCCAAAGACCACGGTCTGTTCCCGCAGACGGAGCCGAAGAGTGTCTATCGCGATGGGGCCGGTATTGCCAATTATTTTGGCGCCACAACGGGCGGCTGGACTTGGCGGCATTACGCACCTTGCACAGAGGATTGGTTCCTGCAGCGTACCGCCCGGCACGCCAACGTCCAGAATGTGGTTCAGCAGCTTATTGGCCGCAATGTGCGGTCGTCGCGGCGCTGTCGCGGGCTCTATGTCGTCTTCCCACAGTCGGGCGACGCCGATCCCGCCGCGGCAATCTCTCCGCACACGGACGGAATTGCCAGCCAACTGAATTGCATGATTTATGTCGCCGACTGTCCGCCCCAGGGGGGCGGATTCACCTTGTGGCCGGGAAGCCATCGCCGTTGCTATTACCACATGGAAACCGAATACAATATGGAACCGAAGGCGGGGTACCGTGAGCTGCTGGCCGAAATCAAGGCGACGGTACAGCCGGTAGAGATCGCCGCGGCGGCGGGCGACTGCTGCTTTTGGCATCCGCGCTCGATGCACTCGGCGGGTATGAATACTTCGCCGCAGTTGCGGATCGTTGTCCCCTGTGATTTTCAACAGGATAAGCCAACCGAATGGCGGCCGCCCTACGCCGGGTATTCCCTGCGACAGGCCAAAGCCACCGGCAAGTCGCTAGCCCCAGAGAACTCGGGTAAGGAAGGGGAGCTGAGGCTGCAATGGTGGATCGATACCCGCGAGTTTTCGGCACCGGACTCGCCGCCGCGCTCCGACATGTGGGAAGATTGGAATATTTGATCGGTACTGGCGGGAAACATCCGGACAACTTGACGTCAATCTGGTATTACTCATAGTGATTGGGATCTAAGCAGGCATCGTCTGATCGGTCAAATCGTGGCGAGTGCATGTCAATAAACCAGGTTGACGAGCTGCTGCCGATGTTCCGTACCGACATCCGCCTGCAACGTCACATCAACTACATACAATCCAGGTGGCACCACCGCCCCTGACCTGTCGCGGCCGTCCCAATGAAATTTATCCCCTACTGCGGTCAATTCGCCCACCTGGCGCCCCGCCAGGTCAAAAACCCTCACTCGAGGCGCCCTATCCGTTTTGAGGACCAGAAAGTCCACGGACAGTATATCGTTGACGCCATCGCCGTTTGGGGTGAGTACTGTCGTGCTCAACTCGAGGTTGTGCAGCAACTGGGGGCTGGCGGCGATATGGGGTACGAAGACGGTCAACGAGGCCTGTTCCTGGGGCCGGATCCCCTGGCGCACCGCCGGGTCTTGGCGCAGGCTCACCCAGGCGTCGAACGATAGGGCGTTCCTGGTCAGGCGCAAAGGCAGATCAAATTCCACCTTTTCGTCCCGTACAGTGCGCGGCAGATCCACCTCCAGCAGTGAATCGCCCGCCGTCGCGACGCGCTCGGGCGGCAATTCTTCTGCGCCAATCCACAGGCTGATTGCTCCTTCTAGCGGGCCAGGGATCCCTATCGCAACGCGGTCATACCCCTGGTCGCGCCCTACCGGTATGCCCTGCAGGCCCAAGCGGAACCTGGTCAGCGAATCCAGGCCCGCTTCCCGCGGCAGCACTTGGCCAAAGACCCCACCTGAAACGAGCGGGTCGTCAAAATCCAGCGCGATAGAGCGCAGCACGGGCGTGTTTGCCGGCGTCTCATTTTTCAGCTTGACTGCCAATTGCACCAGGGCCCGGGGCGTGGGCGAGAGGAAGTCCTCGCCCGACACCTTATAAGCCGGGCTCCAGGCGCTCCAATCGGCGCTGGGTTTGGCAATCTGTACCAGGGGTTGTTTCTGGCTGTTGGGCAGCTTGTTCCACAACGACTCCGGGATCTCTTCGCCGTTCTTATTGTAGTAGAAGGTTTCCTCCAATAAGGTGTCGCCGGTGCGCGAGCGAATCTCTATACTCGTCCCGGTTGGGGTATTGGCTTCCCAGCGAATGCGTCGCAGGCTCTTGGCACCCTCCAGATTGGCAAAATTCGACTGCATCGTCACTTCGGCTGGATAGCCTTCGCCGTAGAGGAAAACCTCCATCAGGTGGAAGGCGAAGCTATTGGCGAATGTCGTACTGGTCGGCCCCACTTCGGCGGGTTCGTGGTGGTAGAAGAGATAGCGCACTTTGCGGGGCGGGAAAACGAAATCGTAATTCCGGTTTCTGCCGGCCCCGGCCGTATTCCTGTTGTCGACGAAGGTGAGGGCCTGGTAGTCCACTGGACTCTGGACGGTCGCATCGGCCCGGGTGGGGACGGGCGCCCCCGCCGAGGTATCGATGCCAAATAAGTGCTGGTGCGAATTGGAGCCGGTGGTGGCGAATCCGGGCCGCGGCTCAAAGATAGTGAGTTGGTCCAACCAGAAGGTGGCCCCCAGATCCCACTCGAACCACATGCCGTTGTCGCGCCAAGGCACCGGTTGTCCGCGTCCCGACCACCACTTGCTGGCCGCACCGTCGGCGATGGCGAAGATATTTTGCACGTTGCTGCCGGCGCGCAATGTGCCCCCCCGCTCCAAGGTCCCCAAGGCGATATTCTCGCCCACGCCAATAACCTCGACTTCGGCCAGGGCTGCATCCAGATTTTTGCCGTTGGCCGCTAGCTGAATAAACTGGATATTGCTGTAGCGCAGGGTATCATCGGTCGTGGTGGAGAGAAAAAGCCCCTCGGCGTTTCCCTGTTCCAAGATGCGCGGCGTGAAAATCCATTCAGTGGCATTACTGGGCTGGGTCGTGCCGCCTATCCGGTCAAAGAAAACGAGGTCTTTGCCAATGACCTGGCGCGTCCCTTCCGAGGCAAAGAGCGAAAATTGCTCGAACGGCCTGGCCCCTTCCCGGTCGGGGAAAACCAGGCGGATCTCCCTGACCTGCACCAGGCGCCCCAGGTCGATTTCGATCTTCCAATCCTTCAGCAACGCGTCGGCCTCGGGTTGCCACCAGGTATCGGGATTGCCATCGATGATATTGGCCGCCGTAGTAGGATTGGAACCCACCAGCCGGATGCCGCCCTGGACCGGATCCCCTTTGGCGTTCTGGTAGGTGAAATTTGCGGCGTCCAGGGCGGCGTTGATAGTGCGATTGAAGCGGCGCATAGCCACCTGGCCATCTGCGTCGATGGCGATGACCCCCTGGGGGAAAGCCCACGCCTGCCACTGTTCCTGGGTATTGAACACCAAGGTTCCAGCAAGAGCAGGTACGACAAAGAGGAAACTAGACAGTCCAAGAAACAGGCCTACTCGCCGCATGGCTTTACTCCTCAATCAATATACCACGGAGATGGTCCGGATTCGCTCGACAGGGTCCTGGTCGGCATCCACCTGGACGCGCAACAGATAAATCCCCGGTGCCACCAACTGGCCGTCGTCGTCGCGGCCGTCCCAATTTTCCAGGTGTACCCCCTTGCTCCGCTGTTCTTGGACCAGGCGGCGCACCCGTTCACCCGTCAGGGCATAAACCTCGACAACCGTATCGGCCGCTTCTACCCCCAGCAAGTGCAAATCTAATTGCACCACATCGTTGACCCCGTCGCCGTTGGGGGTGAGTACCGGCGAGGACAGGTCGAAAGCCGCCAGCAGGTCAATACGGCTATCGGAGGCAAAGACCTGTATATCATTGCTGCCGATGAGGGGATTTACATCCCCTGGGTCGACCGACTGGGCCAGGTTGGTCCCATCTATTTCGAACACTTCGGCCAGAAAGAAAGAACTGAAGCTGAGCAGGCTCGTGCGGAAAACCAGGCGCAAACGCTCACTGCCGCTGGCCCGTACTATTTTATGGGATGGGAAATACACCGATAATAAGCCGTTTTCGGCGTTGGTGCTATCGGGCGTTATGGGTTCGAGAGGGGCCCCCATCTCTAGCTGCACGAATTCGACATCGGCAAAGGTATTGAGCCTAATCGCGTCAAAACCGAGCCGTCCATCGGGGCCAAAGCGCGCTTCGAGATCGTAGACGAAGGTCGTATCTACCCCTACCGGCACTTCCAAAGGCCTCTCCTCGTCTTCTTCCACGCCGGCCAACCCCACCTCGCCGACCAGTTCCTCTACCTGCAACGGCGAATACTCCACCGACAGGGAATGCAGCCGGCCAAAGGTGTGGAAGTCCCCGTTGCGCATCTCAAAGCGAATCTGCATATAACCGCGCCCGTCCGGCGAGCGCATATCGTCACCTGGAAAATTGTAGGGCGACGACCAGGGACTCCACAGCTCCAGATCATCTACCACCGAAGCCCGGTCGCCGGGGCGGGGTCCCAGGCTGAGGGACGACTGGGGCGCCCTTTGAAACCCTTCTTCGTCCACTTCCTCTTCAACGCCAAACTGGTCGAGGATATGGAATTTATCGGGCGTTTGGTCCCGGCCGGTGCGCGTTTGAATCAATAATTCGACAGGTGCGTCGGGATCGGGGACTGCCTCGCCGGCCAGGTCCTCCTGGCGGAAAGTCTCCATATCCCATGATATCCGACCGAAGTTCACCGGCTCGTCCATGGAAATGGCTACGGTACGGTACGTCGAAAGCGGCAGGAACCCCTCGCCGAAAACCTGGATCTCGCCGAGCAGATACTTCTGGTCGGCCAGATTGAACGAAAGGCGCAAAAAGCGAAACAGTTCTGTGGGAAAATCGATGCGAGTCACCCGCTCGCTATTGCCCAGCGTGCGTTGTAGCGTCCGTTGCAGGGTATGGTACTGGGTCTCGGCATCGAGCAGGAGAAAGGGTTCGGCGACCAGTTGCGCCGAGACTTCGTAGGCGCGGGGGAAGCGTTGTTTTTTCAGGCCCCGCTCTTCATCGACACCGTTGTCTGGCGGAAAGAAGACGATTCGGTTGATAGGCACGGGCACGCCCAGATCAAAGGTGAAAATGGCCGGCAGGAACCCTTCTCCTCGATGAGCTCCTGCAAATACAGTGATCACCTTGGTTACCGAGTTGGGATCCCCGTCGATGAGCTGTTGCGGCCCCTTGCCCCCGGTTCCCCCACCGAGCCCGGTCCAGAAGCGGGGGTTGACGCCCATGATAAAATCGTCTTTGGCGCCCTTCTCGAGAAACCACCGCTGGCCCAGCTGGTTGGTAGGCTCGTTGTTTTCTGTGCGGACGCCCACCAACAGGTTTTGATCGGGCAGGAGTCGCTGGGATTGCAAGGCGCCTTCGCGCTCCGGCGACTCATCCAACGATACGACCAGGTCGGCCAATTCCCGCCAAGCTATTCCATCCTTACCCAGGCGCAGGGTCTCGACTTGCGCGCCTACGGGTATAGTCCCCAGATAAAGGCCCGAGGCCGCCCAGGTTATAAGGATGCTTCTAAAGTACATATTGAATACCTCCGCCTTGGATCGTACCGCTAAATATTTTCGTTTTTTTTCAGGTAAAAGGCCAGTAGACTTTGTTGCGTCTGATCGGCCCACAGACGTTCAAAATTTAACCCATTGTCCACGCCGGCGGTACAATACCGAGCTTGGCGGCTATGTCGTCCAATAACTGGCGGTGGTCGTCGGGGATCGGGATACCGCTTTGGCGCCACTGGCGCTCGCGCTGCCACTCCAATGTGCCCGGCAGCGCCGCCGCGTCGGTACCGGCCATGGGAGCCAGACTCAGACTTTCATCGATGATCTCCCGCACATTGGCGCGGAAAGCGTCACCTTCGCCGATTAAGTCCGGATCGATGGCGACAAAAACAAAGCCTCGGGTCGCCGCGGGAAAACGGCGCTCTGTCTCGTCTTCGAGGGTGCCGGACAGCACGCCGGCCACCAGCGTCGAGACGAAGCGCATTCCGAGACTGCCGAATACCGAGCGACCAAAACCCGCCGCCAGCCCCTCCTCGGCGCTGGCACCCCGGGTGAACTGGTTGGCATTCATATCGAGGACCAAAGGCGGTCCCCCATCGTTGGCCGGCACCCCGAAACACATCGGTGGCGCTGCCATTGCATCCCATACCGTCGCGGCTGGATCTGCAGGTTTTTGCCACCCCGTGCCGCCGGCAACGCACCACGAAATAAGTCCGTGCTCAAGCGCTCTGCGCGCATAGATACCGGCGCTGCCGACGTGGCCGTGGTTGCAAGTCGACGCCAGCGCCAGGCCTAACTCTTTGGCCTTGGCACAGGCTGTATCGACCCCTTGCATGGCGACCAAATAACCGGCGCCGCCATCGCCGTCGAGACGGATGGCGTTGGCGCTTTGGCGCAGCGTGCGGATCTGTGGGGCTGGATTGATTCGTCCTTGGCCAAACTCATCTGTATAGCGCCGTAGTTGGCGCGTGCCGTGGCTCTTGATGCCGCGCAGATCGACGTCGACCAGACAACGTGCGATAAACGTCGCGTCTGCGGCACCCACGCCGACCGTGGTCAGAGCTGATCTGGCCCAGGTGAGTAGATCCGCTTCGGTAATGCGGGGCATATACTGGCTCCTTTCTGAGACTTCCAAAACCGTCCAATGTATCGTCTGATCAGTGGGATGAATTTATCGAGCAGAGCATGTTGGTGATTGAAGATGCGCTCACAGATAGAGAATGCGTTTGACTGCAGTAGAAAAATTCCAGATGGAGGCCGTGCAGGCTTGACTGGGCGCGGTACCGTGCGGCCGCAAATTTAAAATCGGTATTTGGTGAACTGCGGCGACGCTTAGCCGCCAATGGTGCACGGATACGGCAAGCCAATTGGCGACAGGAGTTAGGGGAAGGGATAGTTATATTTATAGACCCTATACTCGCCGGCACCGCTGCGGATACGAGCGGAGCTAATTGCTACTCGCCCTCGTCCCAACTGGGGCGAGGGGGTTGCAACGGATCGTCGATCCACAGGAAGCGCCCGTTGACGTCGCTGTCGATAATGTCGAGCACGAGCTTGGCCGCCTTCTCCGGTGGATCGCCGCCCGTTTCCTCTACCCATTGCACCCAGTTGTCGTAGGCGCTGTCGCCCTCCATGGCGCCCGTCTTGTCGCGGATATCGGCCCACATGGCGGTTTTGACGTCGCCGGGATGGATGACATTGGCGGTGACGCCGGTGGCTTTCAATTCGGCGGCTAGGTGCCGGGTGAACTGGTTGAGGGCAACTTTGGCCGTGGCGTAGGCACTGTTCATGGGGCCGGGGGTGTGCAGCGAGGCCGCCGACGAGAGGTTGACGATCCGGCCCCAGCCGGCTTCGAGCATGCCCTCCAGGAAAGCGCGGGATACCAGATAGGGCCCTACCGTATCAATCATCAGCGTTTCGATCCACTCTTCGGGATTGCTGTCTTTGATAAGGGCGATGGGGCCGAAGATTCCGGCGGCATTAACGACTACGGTGGGGCGGCCCAGCTCGGTTTCGATCTCGGTTTTCAGGCGTGCCACAGCGGCTGGGTCTGAGACATCGGCGATGAAGCGGGCCGACTGGCGCGCCACGGGTGCCACGACCATCCCACGCGCCTCCAAAGCCTCGGCAATTACTTGGCCAACGCCGCGGCTGGCTCCGGTGACGACGGCGATTTGTCCCTTGAGATCCATGGTCAACCCTCGACCGATTGGGCAGCGGGGACGGTGGGATTGGCCGGGTCGTCGAGCCGTTTGCGCTCGCTGCCCCAGTTGGCCGCGGTGCCGTTCCAGTAGCGGGTGTCGGCGGGGGAGTAGGAGAATAAGTAGGACCAGCGCGGCTTGTCGGTGCTGTTGGTTGGGCCGCCGTGGACGGTGTAGCCGTGATGCACGGTGCAGTCGCCCGGCTGATAGTGGAAGGGGGACGACAGTCCCAGCACAGAGGTCAGGTTGGGGAACTGCTCAAGCAGGTCGCCCCGGTCGTCTTTGAATACCGAGCCAAGGGGCCCTTCCCGGTGTGAGCGGTCGACGAACCGCATGGCCCCCATCTCCGCGGCTACCTCCGCCAGAGCCAGCCAGAATTGGAGCTCACCGACCCGGTCGGAGCCGTGCTCTGACGAGTCCTGATGATAGGTGGAACCGGCCGCTCCGGGGGGCTTTAGGAGGAGCAGGTCGATGCGGTAGCGCAGGGGGATATCGACGCCCTTTAGTCGCTTCCTGTCTACCAGGCGCGTCGCGTTTTTGGCCATCCGCTCGCTGAACATAAACGAACGGTACGGCTCGGCTTCGTCCTGCAGCGCCAGGCCGGCGTTGGGTCTGCCGGCCCCTTCTTTTTCCTGGCGGTCTTTCCACGCTTGCCCCACACGCAGGAGCTGGGTGGCAAAATCGGGGTCGACCAGCTGCTTCATCATGACCCAGCCGTATTCCTGGTAGAAGGCAACCTCTTCATCGGTGACCTCGCGGAGCACGGATTCTATTTGGCGCTCCGTCATTGCTTGTCCCATATCCAGTGTTCCTCCAGTGGATGGATACTTATTGCCTTGTGTGCCTGTCTCTGATCTGTCTGCGGCGCGCCATTTCGTCGGTGGGCACGGCCGCGCCCGTAGCGCCTACGCAGAGATTACCATACGCTATTGGATCGGGCCGCACAACCGTTTTTCCTAGCCGTCCAAGAATGCCGCTCTGAAGACCCCGAAACGGCTTGACCTGGGATACGAAAAAGCCCTTTATAGTTCCCTCAAGGATCAACCACCCCGACAGAGAGCACCCCATGGCCCGCAAAAAACCCCGCGATACCTCGCCCGGTGATATTCCTCGCAGTTTCGATCCCTCCACCGGCGCCGAGAACTACACCCGTATAGAGGCGAAAATTCCCATGCGCGACGGCGTCGAACTCTTCACGCTGATCCTGATTCCCAAGGGCGTAAAGCGGCGGATGCCGATCATTTTGACGCGCACCCCCTATAATGCCGCCGGCCGCGCCTCGACAGCCAGTCCCGATATTGCCATGGTTGTGTCCGCCGCAGACGCGGGGCTTGTCCGCGACGGTTATATCCGCGCCTACCAGGACGTCCGCGGCCGTTTCGGCTCGAAGGGGAAGTACACCATGACCATGGCCCCGCGCGGCCCCTACAACGACGGCGATGTCGATCAGACCACCGACGCCTGGGATACCATCGAGTGGCTGGTCGACAATGTCGAGGGCAATAACGGCCGCGTCGGTATTACCGGCACTTCCTACGACGGCCTGCTGACCCTAATGGCCTTGCTCGACCCCCATCCGGCTCTCAAGGCGGCGGTCCCGGTCAACGCCATGGTCGATTCCTGGCTGGGCGACGATTTCTACCGCCACGGCGCTTTCCGTCTGGCTATGTTGCAGTATGTGTTCCGCCAGACTTCGAGCAAAAACGCGAGCCACAATATCCGCTGGGGACACTACGATTTCTACCAGGCTGTGCTGGAGGCCGGCTCTATCGGCGAATTGGGCAAGAAGGTGGGGGCCGACAAGCTGCGCGCCTGGAAGCGCTTGCTGGCCCACCCCGCCTACGACGATTACTGGCAAGATCAGGCCTTGCAGCGCCAGTTGGAGGAGGTGTCCCGCCGCGTTCCCACTCTCGTGGTCCACAGTCTCTTCGACGCCGAGGATCTGTACGGCTCCGTACTTTGCCACGAAACCCTAAGTCGCCACGAAACCGCCGCCGCGCCGGTCCACTTGGCCATTGGCCCCTGGTCGCACGGCCAGGCCAGCGGCGATGGCGCGCAATTGGGCCATCTCAAATGGGGATCCGATACGTCCCGGCAGTTTCGCCAGCAGTTGCTCAAGCCTTTCTGGGATCGGCATCTCAAGGGCGTGAAGCCTAAAAAAGCGTTGCCCAAGGTTTGGGCCTTTGAGACCGGCACCAACGAGTGGGGCGCCCATACGGCGTGGCCGCCGCGGCGATCCAGCACGCGCCGTCTCTATCTACACGAGGGCGGCGGTCTTTCCTTTGACAAGCCCAAGGGCGCCGACTCGTCGACAGCGTATATCTCCGATCCGGCCAAACCGGTGCCCTACCAAGTCCGCCCAATCCCGCCGCCTTTCACCGGCGACATGCCCTCTACCTGGTATCGGTGGTTGGCCGACGATCAGCGTCCTTTCTCCGACCGGCCCGACGTGGTCGCCTTTGTCAGTGCGCCCCTCGACGAATCGCTGACGGTCAGCGGTCCGGTGGCCGCCGTCCTCCACGCCGCTACCACTGGCACCGACGCCGACTGGGTGGTCAAGCTCATTGATCTATATCCCAACGAGGTCCCCGGCGACCGGGAGATGGGTGGCTACCAGTTGATGGTCTCGGGCGATATCTTGCGCGGCCGCTACCGCGAAAGCTACGAGGCCGCCGCGCCTATCCCGTCCGGCCAGGTGTTGTCCTACCGGATTGAGATGCCCCATGTGAACCATACGTTTCTGCCGGGGCACCGACTGATGGTCCACGTGCAGAGTACCTGGTTTCCGGTGTGCGACCGCAACCCCCAGACTTTTGTCGAGGATATCGCCTGGGCGCAGGCGGGGGATTTTCAGGCGGCTACCCACAGCATCTATCACGGGGTCCAGGCGGCCAGCCATATTGAACTGCCCGGGCGGCGGTAACGTCGAGTCGGAGCTAGGGGAAATAATGGAAGACCGGAAAAGCCAATCGACATACCTCGATCCAATTGGCAAAACAACCGTGGTCGATGAGATTGTCGGGCGGTTGATGGGATTGATTATCGACGACAATCTGATGGCTGATATTGCATACATAAACGATGGAGAATACCATGGCAGAGCCATTCAAACTGTGCATCCTGTTCGGCGATAAACCCGAACTGCGCCCCCCCGAACAAATCGGCAATAAATGGGATATATGCGAAATTCCAGTGGCCTTGGAGGTGCGTCCTTTTGAAAGCGAGGCCAATTGGGCGGCCAAGAAAGCGGAGATCGAAGGGTGGAACCTGCCGCCGGTCCGGGTGGCCAGTCACTTTCTCCAGTTTTGGGGCCTGAAGGCTGTCGGCCCCGACGTCGACTGGGAGCAATTGGAGTTCTGGACCGAACGCGCCTTCCGTCGCCTGGGGGAATTGGGCGTGGAGGTCGCCGGAATTTACGGCGGCTTTTTCTCCGTGCCCGAAGGCTTTCCTCAGGACGAGGCCAACCAGCAAGCCGTGCGCTTTTGTCATTTGCTGGCCGACCACGCCGAAGAGCACGGCATTACGGTGGCGTTAGAGGCCTTTTCGGATTTGACGACGCTGTTCCCGCGCTATTTGGAGAGCATCGAATTCGCCAAAAAGGTCAATCGCCCGTCGATCAAGGTGATGGCCGATCTCAACTACTTCCTCAAGCTCGAACAACCGCTGGAAGATATTACACGGGCGCCCGAATTTTGCACCCACGTGCACATCGCCGAAGGGGCCGGCCAGCCCGGTACCGGCGACCGCACGGATATCTACCAGCGCCTATTCCGGATCCTGCGCGATATCGGCTATGAGGGCGGGGTATCGTGCGCCTGCGCCTGGGTGAGTTCGGAGGGCGGCGACCTGGACTTCGGTAGAGAAACGGCCAAGACCCTGGCCTATTTACAGGATCTGCGCGCCAAAGTTTATGCCGAGGTGCCTTAGCCAGGGCCTACTTGGGAACGAGTTTATGATGGAATATCGTCCATTGGGGGAAACGGGCCTGGAGGTGTCGGCTCTGGGGTTCGGTTGCGGCGCCGTCGGCGGCATTCTGGTCGAGGGCGAATACTCCGAGATGGTGCGGACCGTCGCGCATGCTGTAGAATTGGGTGTCACCTATTTCGATACGGCGGCTATATACGGCGACGGCCGCTCGGAAGCCAATTTGGGGCGGGTGCTGGAAGAGTTGGGGCCCGAGGTGGTGGTCGGCACCAAGGTGCGGTTATTGGCTGAGGAGATGGACTCTATCGAAGAAGCCGTTTGCAAGTCGGTCGAGGACAGCCTGCGGCGCTTGCGCCGCGATTGCGTCGATCTCATCCAATTGCATAATTTCGTCGCTCTTGAACGCCAGCCGGAGCGGGTCTGGGTGGGTGTCGGGGATGTCGAGGCGGCCATGGGTGCCTTCCAGAAACTGTGCCAGCAGGGCAAGGTGCGGGCCTGGGGCTTCAATGGTCTGGGAGATCCCCCAGGCGGTGCACCGGGCGCTGGCTGGAAGCGCCCAGACCGTACAGACCTGCTTCAATCTTATCAATCCCTCTGCCGGTGTCACCGTGCCCTCCGGATTCCCTTTTGAGGATCATGAGCAACTCATCCATCGGGCCACTGCCGAACAGGTCGGCGTCATCGCCATTCGCGTGTTGGCGGGGGGCGCTCTCAGCGGTTCAGATCAGCGGCACGCCAATGCTGCCCAGTCGGTGGATCCCATCACCTCGAACGTGCGTTTCAGCGAGGACGTGGCCTTTGCGCAGCGTTTCGGTTTTCTGGTTGAGCAGGGGCATGCCGACAGCCTGGTCGAGGCCGCCATTCGCTTTGTCGTCGGGCATGCTGGAGTATCTTCTACCCTCATTGGGATTTCCAGCTTTGAGCAATTGGAACAGGCGGTGGAAAGTGTGGAGAAGGGGGCGTTGTCGGATGCTTTGTGGGATGGTTTGGAGAGCGTTTGGGGAAGTCGATGATTTTGTCCGACATTTCCTCTGCAGGATATTGACTTCAGAGCGGATTCACTATAGATCCTCCCGACCCAGGCGTTTGCATTAACCCGCACCGGGGCACCCGCTGTAAATCTCTGTCAGGCTACCGCCCAGCAGCGTGGCTCCTTCTGAATCTGAGAGCTGCATAGACGTACATCTGGACATCAATGGTGGGAGTCAGCGTTGTTATTTATTCATCCCCCCACCACGGTTCGCCCTCGTTTCGATTTTCTTTCATATACGTCTGATTGAGGTCCAAGCCCAGGCCGGGCAGGGTGGAGATCTCCATGCAGCCGTCCTTGATGACCGGCGCATTGCTGGCCGCCTCCTCGGCTTGGTCGGCGTTGCGGACGCACTCGAGCATGGGGCAGTTGAATACCGCGGCGGAAAATTGTTGCGAGGCCATATTCAAACCCAGACCGCTGACGTTGTGCAGACAAACGGGGACGCGATGCAGGGCGGCCAAATCGGCGATGAGCTTGGTGCCGGTGATGCCGCCCGAGTTGATCAGATCGGGCTGCAGCGCATCGACGACCTGGTGCTGTAAAAAGGGGAGGGCCTGGTCGGCCAGCTCTATATTCTCGCCGGTCATAATGGGCAGGCGGGTGGCCCGCCGCAGTGCCAGCCAGCCCTCGGAAAAGGCCGGCGCGATCGGATCCTCGTAGAATAGCGGTTTAATGGCTTCGACGGCCTGGGCCACTTTAATGGCGCTGGCCACATCGAGTTCGTTGTGGCAATGGACGATAATGTCGATCTCGTCGCCCAGGGCCTGGCGGGCCAGCTCGTAGGCGCGCTGGACGTCGCGTGCTTCCCGGGGGCCGATACTGGGTATGTACTGCTGCATCGGCGTGCCAAAGACATGGTGGATATCAATTTTATAGGCTTTGTAGCCGTGCGGGTCTTCCTGCAGTTGCTGGGCGCGGTCGTGCCATTCCTCGCGGCTGAGGAAGTCGCCGCCGCCGCAGTGCGAGTAGAGGGGTATCTTATCGCGAAAATTGCCGCCGAGCAATACCGAGACGGGTTGGTGGAGAATTTTTCCGGCCAGATCCCACAGGGCAATATCGATGCCGCTGAGGACACCCATCTGGCGTCCGCGCTGGGGATAGGCGTAAAACATATTGTGGAAATGCACCTGAATGGCCAGGGGATCTTTGCCCACTAACCCCAGATGGGGCAAGCGCCCTTCGTGCAGCCCCCTGATCGCGTCGCGGGCAAAGACGCCGCTGCCGCCGCAGGGGCCGTAGCCGACGCTGCCGGCATCGGTCTCTATTTTGATCCAAGTCCTGCGTCTGACCTGCATGGCCTTGATGGCGGTGATTTTTATCCGTTCACGCGCTGTGTCGGCAATTTTATCCAACATGGAATTGCTCCTGTGTATTGCTGGAGAATGAGCGAGCTCAGGCCCGAAAGGTAAGGTAGGGCTGGCGAGATAGCCATCGAAATGGAGAAATCCAGTAGGACGGATTGGAGAGCGTTGGGAAAAGTCGTTTATTTTGTCCGGCGTTTCCTCTTCGTATAGACTGCAGATTGGTTTGGTTATAGATCTTCGCTGTTGCCCCCAAGTAGGTCATGCGCGATAAACCATTTATTCTGGGCGTAATCAACGGCGCTATCTTCCAGGTTGTGGTAACGATCATGCAGGCCGATCTGGTTCTCTCCGCCTTCGTCCTAAAGCTCACCGGCTCGACGTTGTACGCCGCTCTGCCGATGGCCCTGATGCACTTGGGTGGTCTGTGGCCGCCGTTGATCGTGGCGCATATCGCCGAGGGCATGGAACGGAAAAAGTCTATTTATATCCTCGCCGGTGTCGCGCGTATAGCTACGCTGGCCTGTATGGGGGCGGCCACCTTCTGGCTGGCCGGCTCTTCTTCGGTGTGGCTGGTTCCTGCCTTTCTCTGCCTCTACTTTATTTATGCATCGGCCAATGCGGCAGGGGGGATCGGTTTTATGGAAATGGTCGCCAAGACCATTCCAACGACGCGGCGGGGCTCTTTTATGGGCTGGCGAGGTTTTTTCGGCGGCATTTTAGGGCTGGGGACGGGTGTCTATGTGCAATATATGCTGGGGGGCGGACCCGATTTTCCGCTCAACTACGCCGGCTTGTTTTTCACGGCTTCTCTCTGCTTGATTGCTGCTGTATTCGCCTACGCCATTGTCGAAGAGCCACCCTCTAAAATACGCCGTGATCGCGGTGCTTTTGGCAGTCATCTCCGGCAAGGGGCAACTACCCTGCGCCGCGATCGCAACTATCGGCTGCTGGTGGGCACGCGTCTGTTGCTGACCACAGCAATGGCGGGACAGGTGGTTTTTATTCCTTATGCAATTAAGGAATTGGCCTTGCCCGAATCAATCGTCGGGGTATTGATGGTGCTTACGGCCTGTTTTACCCTGCCGTCCAATTTTCTCTGGAGTCATTTGAGCGACCGCTACGGCAATCGGCGGTTGTTGCTGGTATCTACGGCCGTATTCTTGCTCTCTCCATTATGCGCCGTTGCGTCGCACTATGCTCCTGGCCGGGGGCTGGGTTTGCCTCTGCCTGCAGAGTACGACGCCAAAGCAGTGCTATTCGTGTTGGCTTATATATTGGGGGCCACGGCCACCCGAGGGGGATTTATGGGCACGACCAACTATTTGCTGGAGATCGCGCCCGAGGAAAGCCGGCCCACCTATATGGCCTTTATGAGGATCCTGCAGGCCCCAACCGTTTTGCTGCCGTTGCTGGCGGGTATGGTCGCTGAGTTCTTTTCTTTTCAAGTGGCCTTTGTCGCGGCCGGGGTAGCCAGTCTTGGAACTTGCTACCTGGTAAGTAGGTTGGATGAACCGCGGAGGTGAGATTGGATAATCCTATAGTTTTTTGGTATGGGCCCGTGCAGCGCTTCGGGGGCTTGGGCCGTTGTCAGCGCTGGCTAAATATCCTCGGAAATATAGCCGATTCCGGGCACTTGGTTGTGGCGACCTTTTCCCTCAACGGCGCTCCAGAGCGATCTCTTGTTTTGGGGAGTGACCAGCACCGACTTGCCGCGCCCGGGGATTTTAACGTGCAATTAGGTTGGGATGAAGTACTGCCCGGGGATAATTCCCTTGTCGTCAGGGTGCAACACGAGCAGGGCAGATCCCACTGTGCTGCGGTGCGGCTAGTCGTCGAGGACGAGGATGGTTGGCCCTTGCCCTACGAGGTAGATTTTACCGTCGTGCAGAACCTGCAGGATGTCGTGCAGATCGTCGATGGACTGTGGAAGCTCCAGGACGATGGCGTCCGCACGGTAGTTCCGTATTACGATCGGGTATTGAGTATGGGCGACGAGTCCTGGACCAACTATGAAACGACGGTGCGGCTGACCATCCAGGGCTTCACTCCTTCCCAGCCGGGACCGCCTACCTACGATGTTACCCATTTTGGCGTGGCCATGCGCTGGCGGGGGCACCACCCAGACCAATGGGCGCCCAATCGCAAATGGTATCCACTGGGGGCTCAGGGTGAATTTTTGCTTAAGGACGACCTGGAGGCTTGCCAGTGGCGCATCCTTTTCGACGATCCCAAACAAAAGCCGCCGCAATATGCCCGGGGCTTAAACAAGCTGGTGTTGGGTCAGCCGCTGCGCGTTAAAACGCAGATTGTCACCTTGCCCGATGGACGCAGTCGCTATCGTTTTAAGCAATGGCCAGAGGACGCACCCGAACCCTTGGCCTGGGATATAGAGGGTTTTGAAGAGGACGACTATTCGTCTGGGGCCCTGTGTTTGGTGCCGCATAATGCGGATGTCACTATTCATGGGGTGCGCGTTGAAAGGCTGGTGTCTCCTTAGGGGGACTAGGCGGTCCGCCCTGGAGCTATCCATCGCCCAGGACGCCTTGGGGCTGATTTTCGATCCGGTGGACTGATAGGCGCTTTGCGGTTAAGATAGCCTGCTGAAATCTTCAAGCCCCGTAAAAAACAAGGGATCACGCCCGTGTAGGCGTGGCCCCTTGTCGCGTTTAGGGGTCAATAAGGGAGGGGATTGGCGCAAGGGCAATACCACGCTGCAAGGAAAGTTCCTTCGGCCAGGGCTGCAGATTTTCCTGGACTCCTAAGCAGGTATTTGTCCTAGACGGCGATCCCGTCGCACGATTCAGTGTCTAAGTAGGATTCTTTGTCACGTTTCTCTTGGCACTGCGACTAAGTAAGGACGCATCAAAAGGCAAGGCGGATGGGACGGATGAGTCCCGTCGCCAGTCATTTAAACCGCGCGCTGCCTAAACCCACTACACCCACGGAGGATTTCCATGGCATCGATATTCCACTTCATGAAAAAAGAGGGACCGCTGTACGCATTATTCCTGAACTGCACCTTGAAGAAAAGTCCTGAGGTGTCGAATACCGACGCCTTGATCGATCTCCAGATCGAACGCTTGAAACACTATGAGCCGGGTATTGAAACGGAAGTCGTCCGGGTGGTCGATTACAAGGTGAATCCGGGGGTCGGCAACGAAGAAGGCGAGGGCGACGAATGGCCGCTTATTTTGGAAAAAGTCAAACGTTGCAATATTATTGTACCGGCGATGCCGATCTGGATGGGGGTGCGTTCATCGGTCGTGCAGCAGGTCATCGAGCGCCTGGACGGCACCACCAAGACGGTCATGTGCGAAAAGACCGGACAGTTTCCGTTGTACGGATCAGTGGCCGGCTGCGTCGTCACCGGCAATGAGGACGGCAGCCACGACTGCGTCGCCAATACCTTCGCCAACCTGTTGCATTTCGGTGTGACCGTGCCGCCCAATACCGATCTGTATTGGGTCGGCGATGCCGGACCGGGCGCCAGCTTTATCGAGGCGGGCGGCGCGCTTTCCCCGTACGTGCGCCGCAATGCCGATTTGGCCGCGATCAACCTGCTCTTCGCCGCTAAATTGCTGCGCGACAATCCCTATACGATCAACATCGCCGTGCATAACGCGACCATGATGCAACGGAACAAGGTCAAGGCAGCGGCCATGAAACTGGCGGTCGAGCATATGCGCGCTAATACGCAGGATTGAGAACTGAGAATGGCCGAATTCATAGAAATGCCGCTGGAGTATGCGGCTGCAAGCATCGATCTTATCGGCATTGCAATTCTGCTCATCGCGGCGGTGAAATTCCTGTTTCACTATGCTGCATTCGAAATCGGGCGGGTTCGCGGTTTCGAATGCGTTTTCCAAATTCGCGACCTGCGCCTGCGCTTGGGCAGCTACATTCTGCTGGCGCTCGAATTCATGATTATCTCGGATGTGATCCATTCCGCGTTGAGCCGGACCCTGGACGATTTCTTGATTTTGGGCGCCGTCGTCCTGATCCGGTCGGCCCTCTCCTTCTTCTTGGGACTCGATCTGAAGGACACCCGGGAGCAACAAGAAACCAGTGAAAAGCATACCCTGTGAGTAACAGCAAGCAGTAAATAGAGTTCGAATTCTTCTTAGAGCACCCAAAAACAAGGGGCTACGGCAAGCGTGAAGCCGTAGTTCCTTTGTTTTTTGTCTTGCTCAAGAGCCAGTTCTTGACCTGCCTAAGGGGCTTGTATTAGGCTTGTCTGAGGGCAAAGGCCTCCATCTCGCTACAGAGAGACAGTGTTATGCAGAGTTATTTGTTGGCTTGGAATCCCAACGTTTATCCTTGGGAAGAACTGCCCCAAGATGCCCATGTAGTTACCAGTGGCGGCCTGCGACCGATTAGGTGGAGCTGTGGCAACAATCGACGCCCGGAAGCCGGTGACCAGGCGTTCCTGATAAAGCTGGGGGTTGAGCCTAGAGGATTGATAGGGAGAGGGACAATAGTTAGGGGCTCGTTTGAAGATTATCACTTTAGACAAGAGCGCGCCCGGGAAGGTAAAAAGTGCCGCTATATCGAGATTTTATTCGATAGCTTGGTCGATGGGCACCGCAAAGTCGTTGTCGGTATGCCAGAATTGCAGTTGGGGGTATTGGCTAAGCAACATTGGAGCACGCAGATCTCAGGCATTCAAATTAAGCCTCCTGTCGTCAACAGGCTTGAGGAGATCTGGGACAATAGGTTGAACGATAAATAAGGGAGTTCAGACCATGGACGAGGAGCAGCTGTTCGCTTTCGATACGTGGGGTTTCCTCACTATCGAGGATGCCCTTACCCCCGAGCAGGTCGCCAAACTCAAGGCCACGGTCGGGGGGAAGGGCCCGGATCTCCATTCGCAGCACCGCGACAGAGGCGGTTTCTGGTCGCAGGATTTTGTCGATTTACTGGATCTGCCGGTGGTGTCCCAGATCCTGGAAGAGATCTATGGCGGCGCCAGGGGGAGCGGACTCCCGCCCTTCCGCATCGACCATATCAATGTCCACACGCACGGTACATTTAACAAGGATCTGGCTGGGGGGACCATACACGGGGGCAACGGCCGTTTGTTGGATCCGCAGCGGCCGCATGAGCTGGTGACCCATTATTACAGCCGCGACCCTGATAGCGGGGCCTTTGCCAACGGCCTTGTTACGGTGGCGTACGAGCTGGAGGACACGGTCTGTAACGGGGGTGGCTTCGGCTGTTTAGCCGGGTCGCACAAGGGCCATTATCCCGTCCCTGAAGCGTGGCGCGATTTGTCCAAAGGGGTGCATCCCATGGTCACCCGGGTACCTGCCCGGGCCGGTACCGCCATTATCTTTACTGAGGCTCTATGTCATGTCACGCTGCCCTGGACGGTACCGAGCACGCGCACCACCCTCTTTTACAAGTATACGGATCGGGCGGAGGCCTATTCCGGGGCGGGTAATTTCTTTTCTCCGTCGGACGCCGACCAGTGGCAAGGAGTGGATGATCGCACACGGGCCATTCTGGCCCCGCCGCCGCAGGATTTCGTCGAGCGCAAGGGGGCGTTGGCCCCAAAGCAGAAGAGGTAGAAATAGTTACGAGATCCGCCCAGCCCTATCTCAAAGGACTACTCAGCGTAAACGAAAATTCAACAGCAGCCTCCGCTTTGGATCGGCCGGTGCTGTCTGCCGCCGACGCGTTCTGGCAACAGTGATAATCGGGTCGGTTTGGGGCCGCGTGGTGTTATTCCTCTAGGAAGGGCGTAAAAGGATCGGGGCCTGGTTCAAGTGCGGCCAGGTTTGCGGCCCCTGCCACATTGGTTAGTTCCAGGTCAAAAAAGAAGACCTTGTGGCGGGTGGCCACCTGTGCCCCTGTGGACAGTTTGGTCCAACCTTGCCAACTTACTTCGAGCCCGCCTAGGGGTAAGATGGAAACCCACATTCGCCAGGCGCGGGGCAAGCCGTCTGGGCCAAGCAGCCACAGATACGAGTCGCCCGGTGTCGCCCCGCCGGCGCTATAGGTAACCAGCAGGCCGGTATCCTCTGCCTCAGTCGCCACTTGTTGCAGAGAAACGCCGGGTTCGAAGAGTTTGACGGCCGGATTGAGCCAAAAAGCGTCATTGATCCAGTAGCGGTAGGCCTTGTCCACGGCAGCGGCCCCTTCTGCGGAGGACAGTAAAAGCCCTGCCCGCCACGCCCGTCCGCTGCCGTTGTCCAAGTTGACCAGTACTTCCGTATCGTCCCAGCGGACTCGGGCCAGGTGGCGTTCTCTATCCCATAGATGATGGCGGTCGGCAAAAGTCCAACGGACAGCGCCGGTGCGCTTCCAGGCCTGTGCATCGACGGCTTTTAGCATCCGCTGCGCCAATAGTTCCGCCTGGGCACCCGGTTGCCCGGTGGGCAGCGGCCGATCGAGCAGGAAGTACAGGCACGGTAGGGCACCCAACAATCCCACTGCACCTAGCAACCACTTGCTCCATCTGGTAGAATGTGTCAGGCCTTTTGGCATTCCTCTAATACGTATGGTTGTCTTCGGCCCGGTCCTGCGGCTCGTAGCCGATTACCTGGCGGGCGTGCTCGATATCGGTCCAGCGGTAATCGTTCTTGGACATGCCGTAGAAAATGTCGAAGCGCACCGACGGGTCGGCGTCGATGCTGCGCACCATGATCTGGACGATGTCGCGCTGGCTGACGAAGATATCGTGGCCGGTGGGGGGGCGGGGCCGGTCGCGTTCGACCTGACCAATGCGGATGCAAATGCAGGACAGCCCTTTGTCGTGGGCATAGACGCGGGCCAGCGACTCGGTCCAGACTTTGGTGGCCCCGTAAATGCCCCGGGGCTCGGCGGGTATATCGGGGGTGATCATCGGGTAGTCGGCAGGGATATCGTCCCAGCGCTTTTCCTGGATCGACCGATACGGCTCCTGCTCTCTGTGGCCCTGGGATACCATAATGCTGCTGGCCGCGACAACGCGGGCAACACCGGCCTGATGGCAGGCTTCGAAGATATTGTAGGTGCCAATAAGGTTATTGTCGCGCAGACTGGCCCAACTGCCGTCGTCGCCGGGGTCAGCGCCCAGATGGACCACTGCATCCATGCCCTCGACGGCGTTGCGGATTGAATCGTAATCGGCCAGGTCGGCCTCAAAGAAGTGGTCGTCGGGCACGGCGATATGGGTGTTGCGCTGGGGTAGGCGCTGGGAGAATTGGCGGTCCCGGTCAAGGGCGAAAACGTCGTAGCGATCCGGCTGCTCGGCCAAGGTCAGATAGGTGCTGCTGCCGATATGGCCCATCGCTCCGGTGACGAGAATTTTTTTTGGGTGGGTCATTTGGTCGGGTTTCCTCGCTCTGTTGGACCAACTCCGACGTTGGTACGGCGGATTGGTGGGTTGGTGGGTTGGTGGGTTGACAGTATATAGTATGTAGTATACAGCTTATAGTATAAAAAAATAAACCAAGGGAATCGCCGCCGCAGGGAAATTGGTCCGTTGGCAGATACTGGTCGGCTGATTCCATTAAATATGCAGGATTAAGGAGCAGGACAGATGGTGCAAGCTGAGCATACAGGTCCACGCCTTCCGCTCGATGGAATCCGCGTCCTCGACCTGTCGCGTCTGGTAGCCGGCAATATGACCAGCGTCGTGCTGGCGGATTTCGGCGCCGATGTGATCAAGGTCGAGCATCCACAGCGGGGCGACGATCTGCGCCGCTGGAGCGAGGACGGCGTCGAGACATGGTGGAAGGTCTACGGCCGCAACAAGCGGAGTCTGGCGCTGGATTTGAAGGATGCTGAGGCGCTAAAATCGCTCAAGAGGATGGCGGCCAGCTCGCAGGTCTTGATTGAGAATTTCGTTCCCGGTAAGCTGGAGGAGTTGGGGCTGGGGGTCGATGTCCTGCATGCGCTCAACCCCAAATTAGTGGTCGTACGCGTCAGTGGTTGGGGGCAGACGGGGCCGTACCGACATCGCCCCGGGTTTGGCACCTTGGTCGAGGCCATGTCCGGCTTTGCCCATCTCAATGGTTTTGCCGATAGGCCGCCGGTGCTGCCGCCGTTGGCCATGGCGGATATGTATGCCGGTTTGTACGGGGCCTTTGGGACCTTGGCGGCGCTGCGGGTGGTCGAGGGCGGCGGCCAGGGGCAGGTCGTCGATGTCTCCCTGTTCGAAAGCATGTATTCGACCATTGCTTCGGAGGCGGTGAAGTTCGCGGCGACAGGACAGGGCAGCCAGCGGCAGGGCAATCAGGCGGTGAATACGGCGCCGCGCAATATCTACGCCTGTGCCGACGGTAAGTATCTGGCCCTGTCGGCCTCGGTGCAGACCATGTTCGAGCGTCTGGCGCGGACCATTGACCGGGCCGAGCTGATCGACGATGCGCGCTTTGTCACCAACGAAGCGCGGGTGCGGCATTGCGACGCCTTGAATGCGATTTTGGAGGAATACTTCGCCCGGGCCCCCCTCGAAGAAAATCTCGCCGCCATGGAAGCCGCCGGCGTGACGGTTGCCCCGGTCCTGACGGCCGGCGATCTGATTGGCCATCCGTACGCAGAGGGCCGCGGTTTGTTCGATTTGAGTTGCGAGGCCGATATGGAACACTGTCCGCTACCGGCGGCTGTCCCCAGGTTGTCGCAGACGCCCGGCAGGCTGCGGCGGTCGGCGCCGAGATTGGGGGAGCATACCGAGGAGATTTTGGCCGCCGGTAGCCGCGGGGAAGAGGGCGGCGATGTTTGACGCCCAGGTGTGCCGGTCGTTGCTCTTTGTGCCGGCGGGTAATGCCCGCTACCTGGCCAGTGCCTTGCGCGGTGGGGCCGATGTGATCCAGATTGACCTGGAGGACGCCATTGCCCCAGACCAGAAGGGGGCAGCGCGGTTGGCTGCCGGGCAGGATGTGCAGCAGATTGCCGCCGCCGGTCGAGTCGCCGCCGTGCGAGTGAATATGGATCCGCTGTTGCTGGAGCAGGATTTAGACGCGGTAGTCGGCGCCGAGATTGCGGCGCTGACCATCCCGAAAGTGGATTCGGCCGCCACGCTTATTGGCCTGGATGAACAGGTCGCGGCTCTGGAAGTGGAACGCGGACTGTCGCCGGGCGGGATTCGGCTGATTGCGCAGATCGAATCGGCTGCCGGCGTCCTCAATGCCCGCCAGATTGCCCAGGCGACACCTCGTTTGGTGGCCATGGGGGTCGGCATGGAGGATCTGGTTACAGAGATCGGCGGCCAGGTCAACGCCGATGCGCTGTATTTTCCCACTATGCAGGTGCTCTACGCGGCGCGTGAGGCGGGGGTAATACCAATAGGTTATTTGGGGTCGATTGCTGTCTACGACGATCCAGAGACCTTTCGCGACTGGATTCGGCGGGCTGGGGCACTGGGGTTTGAAGGGGGGTTTTGTATTCATCCCCAACAAGTAGAAATTCTCAACGACGAGCTGG
>WLWD01002244.1_pt1 | contig 92740 bp, 57 predicted proteins | sample 6712731 | NCBI WGS metagenome assembly WLWD01 (sample SAMN12718690, study PRJNA576275) | sponge metagenome | isolation source: marine sponge | host: Mycale hentscheli | place: New Zealand: South Island, Marlborough, Capsize Point | collected 2014-11-01
AAATGGGTGTGGTTAGAAGTGTGACCAAAATTGCCACCCTACTTGTTGTTTTTTTCTGGGAGGATGCTGCACGTTGTAGTTAGAACCACTAAACAGGACTATAATAACTGGCCAATAATTTTTTATTTCTAAAAATAAAAAATAAAAAAAATAAAAAAAATAATAATAATTTGCAGTCAGATTCCAACAGATTATCAAGTAGAATAAAATATTAAACTTGTACTATGACAGTAAAAATAAGTGTGCATGTATAGTTACACCTTTCAAAAAATCTTTATAATGCAAAGAATCAGAGTAAATATACTACAGTAAAGCAGAAATGATGTCAATTAAAATAAACAATCAATAGTTACATGTCAATACATGTATAATTAATTACCACATTAAGACGCACAACTAAAAAATTTCCTCCAATAGTATTGTGTTCATGATCCATTGGCTTTAGCCCACTCCAATAATAGATTCGCACATCTTAAAACTCTATCAGTTCGCATTTCACAAATAGATACATAGATGCCTTGGTTTGGTATTCTGGAAATGTGGTTATTGGTGTAGAATTAAGTTAATATGCACCACATAACATGCCAATTATTTTGTGGTCAATAAATTCAATTTTTAAAGTTAACTAAAACTACGAGTTTTTCTCTCTCCTTTACTGTGGTCAAGAGGAAGATTAGTACTTTCATTCAAGCTTTCTTTGGTAAAGTGTCCTGGCTAGCTCGTTATTTTTATTAACAAAGATACTCCTTAGAGTCATAGAACATAAATTTTATGCTCCATAACCCTAATAAAACTGCATCTGTCCCAATCAATGACATGGCTATGCCTCAGTGCATGGTCAACAATATAAAAAAATAAAGAAAAAAAAAAAAAAAAAAAAAAAAAAAAAGAAAGAAAGAAAGAAAAAGCACAAATGAAGAGTTTGCCCAGTCCATCTCACCAACCTATAATTTATCCGAACACGTCAATTCCAATACCTTATTGAATTGCAATGCACTACTACTAGTGATGTGCTACAGCATAAATGGCGAGCGAGCTGGTCTGACTGAAATTCAAATTTGAGTGCTAGAGGCTATATTTTCTTTGTTAGTTGCATGTCTTTTTTATTTTTTTTTATTTATCGTGCTACTCTTTAGCAACACACAACACTTGTACACACATTATATACAATTGATCACTGGATATACAGTGCTTCCAGCTTAAAGAGTGGATTTTTTAGCTTTTTGGTTGAGGTTGCTAATTCTGCTATAATTTCTCAAGTATGTGTAATAGAAAGCTAAAAATTTGTATTATTATACATTAATGTCATATTAACATACAGACAAAACAATTTTGTGGGTTTGTGGTTATTTTTGTGGTTATAGGTGATGGAACTGGGAGCTTCCAGACAGTGAATTTGGAAGTGTTTAAGCTGAAAAAAGAGAAATTATTTGTCCTTATCTCTATAACTTGGTATACTGATACTTTAATACCTGAAGTTTCATATGAGCCTAATTTTGTGGGCACACGAAATTTGAATCTCGAAATATTTTAAATTTTAAGAAAAAAAGTGTTTAAGCCAGGATTTTTGAATTTATTGAGTTATATCTCTAAAAATTTGACACATGATGTAAAATTGCCTTAAAATTATTATGTACTGACAGGAGACTTACATCGTATTCTCTTTGCGACTTGACTATTGGGCAATTGATTTTCTAGGGGTAAGCAATCAAATTTCCGAGACGGGTAAGGATTGCCAAACCAAAGTATTTTGCGTTATCAAGCTGCCTTTCCGAAATACGCTCCATTGAAAATGCTCTATTGTACCAGAGCTCTAGTAGATAAAACATCGTATTGTACTCTCTTAGTGACTTGACTATTGGAAAATGGATTTTGAAGTAAGAACAAATCTGTTACACAAGACGTACAGTGCATCCAGCTTAGAGAACAAATAAATGGCATATTTTATTGTCTTAGTCTTTTCTCTGCAGGTGGAGAAATATGGGAGCTACAGATATTATTTTTTGTATACTTATACATCAATGCTATATTGACACATGACATGTTTTATAATTGTGGTATCGTGGTTAATGTTGAGGTTATACTAGGTTGAAGTGCAAGAGTCAAATTGTGAGTATAAATGTGTTTAAGCTGGGAAATTAAAATTATAATAGTTGGAGTTGTTACACTTTGCAAGTTGGAAATATACTAGATGAATTTTCATTTGAACAAAATTCGGTGCATTAATTATATTTGTATAGGCCAATATTTTTCTATTTTATTAAATAAAAGTGTTTAAGCTGGGATTTCTACATTTTTTGAACTGGAGTATTCTTATCACACCGAATCATAGATAAATGGCTTAAGTGTATGGTTGCTAAATACCAAAGCTATGTAAACAAAATTGAGCAAAATAGAGCTGTTTTTTTGATAAAAATATTCAGAAATGGGATGGCACCCTCAAAGTAGTGACGTATCGCGGCTGATTATTCCGGTTCTCATACGTAAACGTGACGTCATGAATGTGCGCATGCTCAATGGAAATCTCGATCACAGCAGTTGTAGAAGAGACTACTTACTGTATTGAGTATGGCTTCTGAGCTAGTTACGTTTAGTGCCCGGGAAAGGGGTATTAAATTTTATGAAATACCCTTGCCCAACGTGAGATCGGGGTGGAGATTCCGCTGTGAGCTGGAGCGGCATAACGCAAGAGATGCGAATAGCATTTGTTTGAAGTGCAGTCCACCTGCACCTTAGGGCACCTCGCAATGGAGGTTTCAGCTCACCTAGCGCTCTTGTTGCAAGCCGGTTTTTTTGGCTGATGGGTGAGTTTGATTGTGTTTTGTGTATTTTTCGATTGTGTTCAGCTCTTAGGATTGTTAGGTCAAAGTTTAATTTAATTTTAAAGATTAATTCAAGACATGACTACTGTATACAATAATAATTAAATAATTTTCAATAATTTTTTAGAAGCAAGAAGGCTTGTTCCATAAAAAAAAATCATCCCTCGTTGTTGTAGGAAGGTGACATCTGCGCCATTTTCCAGGCTTCCTGGAAATAGAAATTTCCGGTACATCATCTGCACTTTGGAGGTGTCGGTTAAAGGTGATGTGCAGCGATTACCTGAAATCAGGGATGCTCTTGGTAATACCTCTCTGGAATGACTAACAATAAAACAACAGTTACGTAATCCAACACTGCCAACATTAACACCCTCACCATGTGACTCTGACACCACAATTATATATAACGAATCCCCTCAACCTGACAGTGATGACACCCATCTCCCATATGACAGTGACGAGACAGTGACGAAACAGTACTACACCATGACAGTGACGAAACAGTGCTACCCTATGACACAGTGACTGACTTCCATTTGGGATGCTTTCCTCTTCCAGACTCCAGCTCGTCATTCAGCCTCTCGTCTGTCAAGTCCTCCAAGGATGACAGGATCCCAAAGAAATCCGCATAGATCTCCTGGGCCCATTTGCGAATGCTCTGATCACTGAAGCCGGTTGCAAGACCTGCTAGTTTGCAAGCTTCCAGAATCCCCATTCCAGTAGAAATGCAGGCACCAAACATCTGAAGTGCCACAGCCTTTTGAGTAACAAAACTCGTGTGTCTTTCTGTGCGTGTTTGTAGTGTATGCATGCTGTGGGCGGGGAGAATAAGAGATGAAGATAGAGAAAGAAGAAGATAGAACGATGGAACAATTATATGTTGTGTCACCTGTAACTTTTATTATGTTTATCAGCATTGTGTGTCATTATACATGGTTGTATTTTAGTATGTATGCGTATGTTAGTTTGTGCCCCGGATTTCCGGTTGACCCTTTCACATTTCCCTGCGCATGCGAGTCCAGTCGGTATATAACGTCGGACCCGCATGCGTCTCAATAGTTCCCCCATAATCTCTGGCAAAACCCTAACTGATTTTAAACTCAGAGCAGGGCTAGCTAACCTTGGGAGGACTCTGGTGGCAGCGGTTATCAGAGCCCCGTGTCTGTGTCTCTGGTGTCTACCCGGTGTTGCGTCGGTGCCGTGTGTGCTTCCTTGCCGACCCGACCCACAATTGGTGGCAGTGGTGGAGAATTTCGAGCTCTTCCTGCGCCCATCGATTCGATCTACCATTCTCATTTTCTGCGTTCCCCGACCTCAGTGTGCTACCTACTACGTCTGTCTCTGCCGATTTCAAACTCGGAGTGACCTGATTTGTGCATATTCATTGGCTATTGTGTGTGCCTGTCTGCTGCTACGTCCCGATTTCAAACTCGGCTACTGCGCGGCTTGTTATTCGCTCACTACACCCTTGGATCGCCATATCTCATTATCTTCTTCCCTATCTGGAGCGCACCCCACGTGGACCTTCATTGGAACTTAATTGGATTCTTTGGCCCTGGCTAAGTTGACTTGTCATTGTCAGTAGTTGTCACTTTTTCTGCTTTAATTGGTTTTGATTGTCACTTGTGATACTTTGTGAGTGTGTTTGTTTTACAGGCAGACTTGAGTTTTGTACCTCCTTTTTTGGTCATATGTTTTGTCACCTTGTTTGTTGTCACTGTGGACTTTGATTTTTTTTTGTACCTCCTTTTTTTGGTCATATGTTTTGTCACCTTGTTTGTTGTCACTGTGGACTTGGATTTTTTTTTGGTGTTCTTTTCTATAGGACATCACTTCTGTCTGGATCGCCTGGATGAGCCAGAGGGAGCAGCCGGATAGAGCGTGCAAGAGTAAAAGGCAGGTTGGGGTTAGTGTCTGTAGTTATACCTTCGGGTTTTCTGATTCCTCCTCTAATAGCGACAACCTTAGTGGTTCTGAACGTAGATCTAGTGCTCCGTCTCCGGTGTGCCCACTGCTTAGTAAGTCTCTGACTGACAGTCTTATTGTCGGTGAATCGTGCTCTAATTTAGCTGATATTTCTCATTTGTTGTTGTCTTCTCCTGTGAGTGAGGGAGATAACACTGTAGTTGAGGGTTTTGCTCCCGTTTCTAGTGAGTCTGTTTCTGATCAGTTGCTTAGTCGTGGTTGTAATTTTGCCATTGAGTCTTCTGATACTGACCGTACTGTCTCTTATAATATGTAGGAGGACGAGCTTAATCATGATAGTAGGGGGGCGGGCAATGTGACTATTCCTGGTGCCCCTGGGTTCGACATGAAGTCCATGTTTCGAGAGTTCTTCAGTGAATTTAGTAGATCTGGTATTCTACCAGACAGGTCCCATGAGAGTACTGTAGATGCTGACATGTCCAGGCAAATTAGTGCTTTGGCCCCTCACAAAGATGGTGTTGATATATCTAAATTCATTTGCAAACTAGAGGCAGACCTGGCTGATTTAGGCTGCCCGCGACGTCGCTGGAAAACTATACTGCTTCAGAAGCTGCAATCCAAGTCCGCCTCCGCTATAGTGGCGGGATTAGCCAGAGATGAAACCGACTATTCCCAACTGAAAGATATTCTAATCGAAGGCTTAGGCTCTAGTCTAACTGGGCTGGGCATCAAACTTACATCTGGCTTTGCTGTTACTACTCGCTCTATGAATCCGTTAGAAAAGTATGTTCACCTGAAGTCATTGATGGACTCTATTGGTATGCAATGTGGCAGCATAGAGGAATATTCACTCTTTATTGCTTGTGCTACGTATAGAGCTTCGTGCTCGCCGGCGCAGAGGTCCCTCATGGACCAACGAGAGATCCGTTCTTTCAGAGAACTCAATAAGTTTGCGCTTTCTATCAACACCTGCGAGAATGAGAGAGCTTCCCAGGGTGGTGGCCGGTATAATAAGTTCGGCAATAATTCCCCCAGGGAATGTTTCAAGTGCCATAAATTTGGGCACAGAGCTTTCGAGTGCAGGTCGTATGTTCCCGATACGGGTGGTTCGTTCCCCCATCATAATAGTGGCCCACTTAATGGTAATACCCATGGGAATAATAGTAGTAAACCCCCTGGCATTGTTTGCTTCACGTGCCATGAACCTGGACACAAGTCCCCTGATTGCCCAACTAAGAAAAATCCTGACACTAATAATTTTGAGAGCAGCAAGAGGGCTGGGGTAAGACGTAACCGTACCTACCACACCAACTGGGTGTCGGTTTCCAATGGTTCCCCTTCTGTGGCAGGATTTGTGAATGGGTCCAAGTGTAAAATTGTGCCTGATACTGGGGCCGAAATTTCAGTTGTTCCTGGGTGCTTGGTCTATGATGACCAGCTAACTGGGGAAAAGGTGGATGTGAAAGGCTGGGATGGCCGACCTGTTACCCTTGAGACGGCTGTTGTAGACTTCGTAATCAAAGGCCGCTCGTTTAGTTCCAGAGTGGCTGTTGCACATGCAGACAGCTTGTGTGGGTGTGTCTTGTTTTTCATTCCTATGGAACAGGCCACAGCAGAACAGCTCTTGTTGGACGCCGCCTCCAAGTCAGATCTTTCAGGCTTGAGGGCGGGGCACCTACGTGATACCCGTAGCGTCCAACCTGCCGCTCAGGTGGTTGCTGGCTCTGGTGACGTCGCGGAGGAGGGCTCCTCACTTACCCCTTCCACTCCGGTTGCTACCCCAGAAGAGCTTTGTGAGGTGCGAGTTGTGACCAGGAGTCAGTCCAAGAAAGTGGCTGACCAAGTAGTAACTGAGGAGACTGTGAATGTTAGCGAGGCTGAACCTCAGTCCTTGGATGATGTTAGTGAGTTTGTCAGGCTTTCAGCCATTGACATGTCTTATGAACCCCCTACTGTAGGTGTTGGGTCTGATAGTAGTAGTGCTTCTGGAGTTGAGCTTCTTAATGGGTCTGACGTGGATGGGGATAGGGTTAGTTTGGGAGGTAATGCCGGTAGTGACGGGCTTGGTGTGTTAACCCCTTTTTCTAGTACCCCCTTACCCTCTACTGTGACACCCTCTGATCCCAGTAGCAATAGTAGCTCCGTAGATGAGTTGCAATTAGCTTCACCTGTCTTGTCTGATGGTGTTGCTGGTTTGAAAAGTGCTCTTGAGGAAGATGAATCCCTTTCTAAGTTTAAAGAATTAGGTGTCAAGAATCTTAATGGCTATTCTTATCGTGATGGTTTGTTAATCCATACTATTCTAATGAATGAAAGTCCTGTATCGAGAGTAGTTGTGCCCACCTGTTTCAGATCTAAACTTCTCGTGCTTGCTCATGATAAAACGGCTCATGTTGGAGTCAGAGGCATGAGAAGTGTACTGGGTAAATGTTTTACTTGGCCCGGTATTCATATTGATATAGTGTCCTTTGTTAAGTCATGTGATGTGTGTTTGAGAGTAAACAGCGCTGGTAATAGAAAGTCGAAAATGGTGGAAAGACAGATTGTGTGTGTGCCTTTCGAAAGTGTATGTGTTGATCTTGTTGGCCCCTTGCCTAAAGGCAAGAGGGGTGCTAAATATTTATTCACCTACGTATGTCTAGCTAGTCGATGGCCAGATGCTATCCCCATGCGCACAGCTTCAGCCACTGAGGCAGCACAGTGTTTGATTGAAATTATAAGTCGCAATGGTATTCCCCTTCGTGTTTTGTCTGATCGGGGTACTATCTTCCTTTCCAAGCTCATGACTAGTGTACAGGAGATGTTGGGCATTGATGCCATAGCAACTTCCCCATACCGACCTCAATCTAATGGTGTGGTGGAAAGGATGCATGGGACCCTTAAACCTATGCTTTCAAAAGCAATGGATGCAGGGCTGGACTGGGTGGAATTTTTGCCTCTTGCCCTTTTTGCCCTTAGGCAAGTCCCTAGTCGAGATTTAGGTTTCTCCCCTCATTGTATTGTTTACGGGAGAGACGTGTATGGACCCCTGGATGTGTTGTATAAAGGGTGGGTAGATAGAGAATTCGAGTCGATCAATGTTGATGATTGGCTCTTGCAGTTAAATGACAGGTTGGCAGTAATTCATGACCTTGCCGTAGCCAATCAGTCTGTATGCAGTGAGAAACGTGCCTTAACCTTTAACAGGCACAAGCAAGATAAGCCACTGGAAGCTGGTGCCAGTGTGCTGATGAGGACCCCTGGCATTAAGGCCGCTCTTCAAGCAGCCTGGGAAGGCCCTTTTGTTATAGTGGGTAAATCCTCTAAAGTGACATATCAGATATCTAAAGGTGTTGGTCATCCCATTAGACTCGCCCACAGGGATAACCTCAAGGTCTATAGTCAGAGACCTTTGTCTGTCAATGCAGTGACCCTGATAGCTGAAGAACAGGGTATTGACAATGAGTTGCTGTGTAGCAAGGCTAAATTGAGTGAAGATAAGTGCCCGGGTTTTAAACAAAACGAGTTGGATGCCCTCTTAAGTGACCTTAGAAGCCATTTTAGTGATACTCCTGGCTTATGCTCAGCCGGTACCTGCAAGATTAATCTTGCGGACGGCGCTGCCGTCGTAAACTTGCCCCCTAGGCAAATCCCCGCTGGTATTAGGGATGCTGTGAAATCTGAGATTGATAAGTTGTTGAGTATTGGCATTATAGTCCAATCCAATTCTACCTGGGCAAGTCCACTTGTCCCTGTCCGTAAAAAGGATGGTAGTGTCCGTATTTGTGTGGACTTTAGGCAACTTAACTTAGTCACTCCTCTCAGGAGGTATTGGTTACCGTCTCTTGCTGAGATTTTGGAACAAGTCGGTCCCAATGCGTGTCTGTCAACTTTAGATCTAACCGCCGGTTTTCATCAGTTGGCTATGGACGAAAGTTCTAGCGAGTATACAACCTTTGTTTGTCCCTTTGGCAAATTCCGGTATTTACGGATGCCATTTGGTCTTAAAAATGCCCCGGCAATTTTCCAAGCCGTGGTTGAGAGTGTATTGAAACCTGTTGCTGAGTGTTGTCGCAATTATGTAGACGATGTTGTCATTTATAGTCATTCGTGGTCTGAACATTTGGTCCATTTGGGACGTGTCATAGAGTGTCTTGGTGCTTCTGGCTTGTCTATTAAGCTGAAAAAGTGCTGTTTTGGTCGCAAGCATTTATTGTACTTAGGCCATAAGATTGGTGCAGGGTTGTTGGCTGTTCCAGAGCACAGGGTTGCTGCCCTTGCTAGTTTTGCTCGCCCGAGGATGAAGAAGCAACTTCGTTCCTTTCTGGGGTCTTTTTCTTATTATAGACAGTTTGTCCCCAACTTTGCTAATTACTCAAGTGCCCTCACGCCGGCTGCTTCACTGAAGGCTCCTCTCCGGGTGGTGTGGACGGAGGAGTTGGACAAATCTTTTTGTGAGTTGAAAGTGTCATTGTGTCGTGTTTGTGTTCTGTTTATTCCGGCTCCAGATGATTCTTTCGCCCTTTATACGGATGCGTCTGGGAGTGGCATTGGAGCCTGCCTCCACATAGTAAGGGGAGAAAAAGAACTTCCCGCAGGATTCTTCTCTCGGCAACTGAAACCAGCTGAGAAGAATTACAGCGTTACGGAACTCGAGAGTTTGGTGATCCTGGCTTCTCTCAAACACTTTGAGTATCATGTATACGGGAAGCATGTAGTCGTGATCACTGACCATAAGCCATGTCTTGCTCTTCTGGAAGGTTCCAGCCTGAATAAGAGACTATTACGTTTTGCCCTGGCGCTTCAGCAGTTTGACGTCACTCTCCAGCACAGACCAGGAGCAGCACATCAGAATGCAGACGGTATGAGCAGACAGTGTTGGAGCTCAGATGATGTCGAGTCACCAAGTACGCCCGCCCAAGATGGAGCATCAGATTTGTCCCCTGTCCAAATCTTAGGGGGGGGAGATGTGGGCGGGGAGAATAAGAGATGAAGATAGAGAAGAAGAAGATAGAACGATGGAACAATTATATGTTGTGTCACCTGTAACTTTTATTATGTTTATCAGCATTGTGTGTCATTATACATGGTTGTATTTTAGTATGTATGCGTATGTTAGTTTGTGCCCCGGATTTCCGGTTGACCCTTTCACATTTCCCTGCGCATGCGAGTCCAGTCGGTATATAACGTCGGACCCGCATGCGTCTCAATAGTTCCCCCATAATCTCTGGCAAAACCCTAACTGATTTTAAACTCAGAGCAGGGCTAGCTAACCTTGGGAGGACTCTGGTGGCAGCGGTCATCAGAGCCCCGTGTCTGTGTCTCTGGTGTCTACCCGGTGTTGCGTCGGTGCCGTGTGTGCTTCCTTGCCGACCCGACCCACACATGCCTTCTGTAATTATGTGTGGACTATGTTTAATTATATGGTATAATGTCATTTGTTCATTGTAAGTTGTACACTTGGACTTCATCCTACTAGGTCGAGATGGTGGACACTCTGGTGGTGGACACTCTGGTGGTGGAGCTGATGCATGCCTTCCCTGATGGCCTTCACCTTCAGGATATTCTCTATCTTTTCTCCTGTCTTTGCTGTGCATGCCCTTTTACTGGTTGCATTCAGTGGAATATTGCTGATGTCAGTCAGCAACTCAAGCTCTCCTCTTTTCCTTTTTGAAAGCATTTTCTTCAGATCTACTTCCAGAAGCCATACTGAACTGTTGTGTTAATTATTATTAATAAAGACGAGCTATTAATGAAGTGGGGGATTACCCAATCGGTTCGCGCGTTTGGGGAAATTCCCCAACGGGGAGTCGGGCATAACGCGCAAGTTTTATAACTGACGATTTGTGACGAATGACAGCGATTTGGTGACGTCAAAATAAAATGGTGCTAATGTATTGAAAGTCTATGTAAGGTGACTGATTCTATGACTTCTGTTGGGCCAATTCTTGTTGTACTCTGGAAACTGGTGTAGAATCTAGAAAGAAGAGATATGTCACAGGCATGGTAAAGTATTCTAGCTTAAATATAAAAAAAAAATCAATTGTTTGTTCTTTAAGCTGGATGCACTGTATGTGTTCGCTCCGTGTTCGACCCCGTCCAAACTTCACTAAACAGAATCCTCTGGTTTAGCGACCATTACCCGTATCACCTTAGAAATTGAATTGTTTACCGCTTTGAATTGTTTTGCGGGTGCTGGGAGCTCCATTTCTATTCGAGTTTGCGGCGGTGGTAAGTTGATACACTATTTGTCACAGTTATAGCACTACTCAACAGCATTTACTTGACAATTCATTGTCCACTAGACGAACCACGAAGGTAAGTCTTGGGTAGGCATGTTCAGTTGTGTGAAAGTTTTGTGCGTTACAACTACTATTAAGAATATCACAAACAAAATTTTAAATAACGTGACTTGATTTTGTTGCTTCTTTTTCAATTCAAACAGTTGAGGGGAGTGGTTACTATGGCATTAAATCCCCTTTACCGTATATGCGTAATTTAGCAACTCAACTTTATTTTAGTGTTTGAGTAACAACAGTGTAGTTTAAAACTAGCTCGCCATTTGCGCTCAAGCACACCACTAGTTTATTTGTATATATGTATGGACGTACGTAAGGCATTTGTCTACACTTCGTTCTCGAAGTGTAGACAAGCTACTTTTTATTCTCTCTCGTTCTTGAAGAAACGGGGAATGGGCGGAGTTTCTAACAGGCAGCTAAAAAAAACGGCATAGCTTTGAGAATAGTGCATGCAATCTACAGCTTACCTCTGGTTGAAAGTTTACCACTACATGGAGTAGAGTAGCCAAGGATTCCGACAAGACAGGCTGTGAGACGCTCTGAAAGCTTAAAAGAACTGTACGCAAACTTGGTTAGTCGCCGTTAAAAAGCGGCTGTACGATTTAATTGCGTATGCGGAGTACGCCGTTAGGTATACGGAAACATTAATTATACCGGAAGTGGAAATTCAATTTATGTTTTCTCGATTTCTAGTTCAATTGCTTTGCTGAATACAGCCCAGTTCAACTGCCAGTTTCTCTGCGCGTCGAAGGTTTTACCCTCCAGTATTTTAGCACTGAGATAAATTGTAGCTTTTTATTAGCTGGTTTAAGTGAAGTGCCCCCTTTTCCCATAGACTGTCACATATTTACTGTTACAATAAATATACTGCTATAATCTATAAATAAAACCCGTGACCGACGACGACGTACGCATTCCTTAATAATTGTGACAGGCTCTGGGAAAACCAGGCATTTCTTTTTTTATGTTAATAAAAAGCTACAATTTATCTCAACTTAGTGCTAAAATACTGGAGGGTAAAACCTTTGACTCGCACAGAAACTGGCAGTTGAACTGGGCTGTATTCAGCAAAGCAATTGAACTAGAAATCGTGAAAACATAAATTGAATTTCCACTTCCGGTATAATTAACGTTTCCGTATACTTATCGGCGTACTTTTTTTTTTTTTTTTTTTTTAATGTGCAACTGTTATCACGCATGCGTGCAAATATCGCAAAATGAAATATGAAAAGAAAAAGGAAAAAGACAATAAATATACAAAAAGTTTAGGCTACACCGTCCAGGGAGGGGGGTATGGTGGGGAGACGGTGGAGCCACAGCGATGCATTGCCCCGCCATAAAGCAATTGCCACGCGGCCAAACAGGTGACTGGTAGTTGGGGTGGAGTCAGAAGTGCCGCAGCGATTCTCGATGGCCCTGCTGATGATGGTGATGGTGCGGATGGTGTCCTCAGCCAGCCCACCTAGTGTCTCAGCCACAAGAGGGACGAAGTCCGTCCCGGAGGAGCGGCAAGCTGAGAGGTTGGCTGCAAGCTTCCTCTGCACACCAACTTGGAGGGCATGGCCAGGTGTTTGGGCAGCCTGAGCGATGGTGAGCTCCTGTAGCGGGCTGATGACAAGCACATCAAAGGCGGTCGGACGTCCAAGGCTCCAGCATGGATTTTAAATGTCGCCCGGGCGAGCTTGCGAGCCAGGCAGTAAGCCAGGGGTCTCCTTGGAGGGAGCGAGAGCAGCGGACTGGGCAGCAGCGTAGATGGCGTCACGGACAGCATTGTGACGGGCAATGCGATCCCTATTCCCCCCGCAGCCGACCTGGTGATCACCGTATGCATCAGCAGTAAGGTGGCATTCTGGGCAGGGGTATGACGAGCTGTGGAGGGGAACCCCAAGCCAGTAGCGCAGGCAACACCGGAACTCTCGGTCGTGGAGATGGAGGCCGAGGGTGGTGGAGGGGATGATGTTCAGCCAGTCTCCGGCATGGGGGAGGCTGGAGGACAAGGCAAGGGCCCGTGAGCGGCAGGTGGGAGCCGAGTCAAGGAGCTGCTGGAAGCAGGCCTCGTCAACGACATGACTAAGGCATTTCTGCCGGAGAGGGACGTCGATGTCATCTAGGCACTTCCAATCTGGGCGGGCGGCTTCTGTGGCCAGGCGCGAAACTGTCGGGGTGATGTGTGGAGAGGGGGCTGGTGGGCTGGCGAGGATCTGTAGCACCAGAGACTTTGTTACTGAGGTGGAGGCGAGAAAGGCGGCTGGTGAATGGCGTAGCGCACTGCGAAGATTGAGGCCCCCGTGACTACACCGGAGAGACGCCTTCAACCAGGACCAGTGGGAAACTGGGCCACCTACAATGGTCTCCAAGGTGCAGCTGATGGCTCTATCAAACTCGGCAGCGGTGCGTTGAATGTGACTGGGAGGGCAGGCGCGAAGGATGAAGGAGACCTTGGGGAGGGCGAGGCAAGAGCGCAAAAGGGTGCACTCCACCTGACAGTTGCCAACGCTGTGTAGCGCTCCAAGGGATTCCTTCAGCTTCGCTAGCCGGGCGCCAAAAACCTCGCAGTAGTCGGGTGGACCGATGGGGCATCCCAGGAGAGAGAAACCTCTGCGGGTGGTGGGAATGTCTGTTGGGAGGACAGACTGAGCCTGGACAGCGTCCTCTGGGATGTAGAGGAGAGACTTGGAGCGGTTGAGATGGAGGCCCAGGGGGGGACCTTCGCGCTCCACAATGTGCAGGACAGCAGCAAGGTCCTCTGGGGAGCCCATCAGGGTGCCGTCGTCTAGGTACCACACGTTGAGGCGGAGACCTGGGACGTCAGCCTGCAGGCGCTCGAGCAGGGGCTGGAGGGTTAGAGCAAAACCCAATGGGCCGAGCGGGTCCCCCTGCTGCACACCACTGCAGCTATGGATGGTATCTTCCCCCAGATGGAGCAGGGGCTGACAGGAGTAGCAGGATTCCATCCAGGCCGCTAGGTGTGGGATGCGTTGCCTGATCTCAGCAAACATGGACTCCCTGCTAATGCAGTTGAAGGCGTTAAAGAAGTTCAGGAAGAGGCACCAGCACTGATCCGGGTCATTAGAGGAGGAGAGCAGATGTGAAGTGGAATGGATGATGGCCTCGCAGCCGCCTTTGACTCCAACACCCAGTTGAAGGGGGGTGAGTGAAGAGATAGAAGAACTGCGGGAGGTGGAGGCCAGACACTTGGAAGTGAGCCGGCGCAGGACTTCTCCTACGGCAATGGGGCGGTGACCGCCACTCTTCTTGGGCGAGGCAAGGAGGGTGGCCCCACAGAGGTGGGGGAGGACCGAAGGAGGGGCTCTGCCAGCAGCTAATAGGTTGACGAGGCTAGTGAGGGTGGTGAGGGTCTGGGCAGCACAATCTGGGGAGGGGCATCGAATAGCCTCCTGAAGGTGACTAGGGCGCAGACCGGAGGGCCCAGGGGCAGAGGCGTTGGGGAAAGAGCGCACTCCCTTGAGGACTGCAGGCTCTGAAAGGATGGCAGGTGACGGAACTGGGTCCAGAGGCACAGAGGGAGGAGGTGCCTGGGGGTGTTTCTTCCGCATCTCCTGAAGGATTTCCGGAGACGGGGAGGCTAGGCCGTCAGATGTCAGGGCTTGGATGGCCTTGCTGTACCGGCCGTCTTGCGCAGCACGCCTGGCTCTCCTGGAGTTGCTGGTGGAGGTGGGGGCAGAAGAGCGTGATTGCCTCTTGGCGAGGGACCGGGCATCCTCAAAGGGCCTCGGACCAAAGGGAGACCAAATCACCATCTGCCCAACGCTGAAGGCGAGACTTCACTCGCTTCATGATCTCACGCCAACGAAGCCGTTGGCCTGCAGCAGGGCTGGCAAGCACACACTTGGCTAGAATGAAGAGGCAGGACCACTGGGATGGCTCGTCCGGATTGCGTACAACAGACCTCAGACAGGAGCTGAGAGCGAGGGCCCAGCTGTCACGGGCGCCCTTTGGGACATGCTGCAGGGTGGGCACATGGGATTTGAGGATGGTTGGTAGGGCTGGTAGGGCTGACAATGGAGGGGAGGCAGGCTGGGAGGGGGGAGGAGAAGGGGCAGGTGATGAGCTGGCAGAAGGGTTGGCAGCAGCTGGGTGAGGAGGGGCAGTCGTTGTCAGGGATGAGGAGGGGCCTGATGGGGGAGAGCGGCCACGTGGCCGGGTGTTGTGGCAAAGTCCCAAATCGCCAGGCAAACAGCGGGAGCATGGAGCACCACTACGGACACAGGCGCATCTCAGGCACTTGGCTGTTCCATTACAGCGGCAGCAGCGAGTGCTCGAGGCGTTCACAATAGGCATCAACCTTACCAAACTCCCAAAAAAAAAATTGCATACGCAATTAAATTGTGCAGCCGCTTTTTAACGGCAACTAACGAAGTTTTGCGTAGAGTTCTTTTTCGCTTTCAGAGCGTCTTGGAGCCTGTCTTGTCGGAATCCTTGGCTACTCTACTCGATGTAGTAGTAAACTTTCAGCCAGAGGTAAGCTGTAGATTGCATGCAATAGTCTCAAAGCTATGCCGTTTTTTTAGCTGCTTGTTTGAAACTCCACCCATTCCCCGTTTATTGTACTTCGAGAACGAGAGAGAATAAAAAGTAGCTTGTCTTTCCACGGCACGCTTGAGGTCTTTTAAGTTGTTTTTACATTTGAAATTTGGCATAGACTTAGAGTAAGGGTCACTAAGACTAATTCTGAAAAAAACAAAAATAGGAGAAAGAAAGAATTTGTCCGCTGACTTAGTTCTGGAGCCTATATCTCAATTTCAATTTTTGCCCGAAATGTTCCTGGTTTTCCCAGTGCCTGTCACAATTCATGATCTAATTAGCAAGAACGCGCAGACGCACAATACTCGTGAACTCGCGCTGAACTACCGGGTAACCTAGAGCGCAAGGCGAACTGGTTAGCAACCAAATCACACAACAAAATGTACAGTAGGCGGGAGTGGCAGAAAAACAGAAGAGCAGCTTACGTGGACTAGCACTGAATTACCAAGTAAACCAAGAACGCAGTTGTAGCTACCGGTAGGCGAATTTGTTTGCAACCTAACGGGGTACAATGATAAATGGAAAAAAGCGAGAGTGGCCGAGAAACAGGAGAATGGGTAAAGTATCGTTACGGTCTGTAGAAAGTGATTACTACAATCTTAACTTGGAACGGATGAAGATAGGCGGCGTAGTTGAAAAAAGGATGGTTTTAATTAGCCGGTGGAATCGATGAGGAAAGGCGGTGTAATAATAAGGAGAAAGTACGTAAGAGAAGGCAAAAAGGGAACGATTAATATTGTACAAAAAAGCAGGTGGAATAGAATCGTCGAGGAAAGGCGGCGTAAGTTAGGTGAATGTAGAAAAGCGAATGTTAGAAGTTTCACTTAGCCCAAGTCAACCACAGGAGGAAAAAGGACTCCTTGACTCAAGAATGAAGAGCTGAAAAAAAGAAATACAGAAGTGAGATAGTTCAGGAAAAAAATAGAGCAGGAGAGGGAAACTGATGTAACCTTAACCAAAGGTAGAGAATGATAACAATGAATAAAAGTAACTTGTGCTTACTTTGCAATATGTCAAGCGCCACTTGTGGTGGGGGTACTTGCTAGTGGTATAATAATAATTATAATTATTTTATTATTATTATTATTATTATAATTATAATTATTCTGGCATTCAACATTACAATAAATTGAGAGAAAGAAACCTGATCCAAAATTAGTGTACAAAAATGGGTAAATTTAATTCATTTTTTTTTCTTGCAATAGGAATTCATAAAGAATGGGCTTGATTCTTTTATTATGGGCCCCAATTCCTTAAATATTTTTGTTACAACAGTGTACTATTCAACAGCAAAATATAATATAAATGAAAGCATAGCGACTAAAGTGACTACAATATTGCTAATACTCAGCTAGAATAATGTAAGCTAATTCTAAATATATCAACATAATTTAAGGTAATTCTAATGTAATAGCTAAAGTGTTTGAATTTACTTTTGACTACTTTTATTGTCCAGTTAAAAGGGTAAAGATCACCCAAATCGTCGACATCGCCTGTGTCTACGTCTTGATCGTCTCCTCCTAAATCGCCTCCTTCTTCTTAGTCTCCTCCTTCTCCTAAATCGCCTCCTTCTTCTTAGTCTCCTCCTTCTCCTAAATCGCCTCCTTCTCCTTGGTCGCCTCCTTCTCCTTGGTCGCCTTCTTCTCCTTAGTCGCCTTCTTCTCCTTAGTCGCCTTCTGCGTCTTGGTCTTCTTTTAGGCCTTCTTCTAGGTCTGCGTCTTGGTCTACGCCGTGGCCTTCTTCTTGGTCTGCGTCTTGGTCTTCTTCTAGGCCTTCTTCTAGGTCTGCGTCTTGGTCTGCGTCGTGGCCTTCTTCTTGGTCTGCGTCTTGGTCTTCTTCTAGGCCTTCTTCTTGGTCTGCGTCTTGGTCTTCTTCTAGGCCTTCTTCTTGGTCTGCGTCTTGGTCTTCTTCTAGGCCTTCTTCTAGGTCTGCGTCTTGGTCTGCGTTGTGGCCTTCTTCTTGGTCTGCGTCTTGGTCTTCTTCTAGGCCTTCTTCTAGGTCTGCGTCTTGGTCTGCGTCGTGGCCTTCTTCTTGGTCTTCTTCTAGGCCTTCTTCTTAGTCTGCGTCTTGATCTTCTTCTAGGCCTTCTTCTAGGTCTGCGTCTTGGCCTGCGTCGTGGCTTTCTTCTTGGTCTGCGTCTTGGTCTGCGTCGTGGCCTTCTTCTTGGTCTGCGTCTTGGTCTTCTTCTAGGCCTTCTTCTAGGTCTGCGTCTTGGTCTGCGTCGTGGCCTTCTTCTTGGTCTGCGTCGTGGCCTTCTTCTAGGCCTTCTTCTAGGTCTGCGTCTTGGTCTGCGTCGTGGCCTTCTTCTTGGTCTGCGTGGCCCTTTATTCCTTGGTCCGACGTCTGGTCTTACTTCTAGGCTTCTTCTAGGTCTGCGTCTTGGATCTGGTCGTGGGCTTCTTCTTGGCATGCAGGTCTGGTCTTCTTCTAGGCCTTCTTCTAGGTCTGCGTCTTGGTCTGCGTCGTGGCTTCTTCTTGGTCTGGTCTTGGTTTCTTCTAGCCTTTTCTAGGTCTGCGTCTTGGTCTGCGTCTGGCCTTCTTATTGGTCTGCGTCTTGGTCTTCTTCTAGGCCTCTTCAGGTCTGGTCTGGGTCTGCGTCGTGGCCGTCTTCTTGGCCTGGTCTGGTCTCTTATAGGCTTCTAGGTCTGACGTCTTGGTCTCGTCGTGCCATTCTTCTGGGTCGCGTCTTGGTCTTTTCTAGGCCTTCTTCTAGGTGAGTCTTGGTCTGAGCGTGGCTTATTCTTGAGGTCTGCGTCTTGGTCTTCTTCTAGGGCCTTCTTATAGGTCTGCGTCTTGGGGTCTGCGTCGTGGCCTTCTCTGGCCTGTGTATTGGTCTTCTTCTAGGCCTTCTTCTAGGTCATGCGGTCTTGGTCTTCTTATAGCCTTTCTAGGTCGCGTTGGTCTTCTAGGCCTTCTTCTCGGTCTTCTTATAGTCGAGTCTTTGGTTGTCTACATCTTCGAATTCTTTGACCCGGCCGGCACCTTCTTGGTCTTATTCTAGGCTACGTCTTGGTTGTCTACATCTTCGACTTCTCTGACCCGGCCTGCATCTCCTTGGTCTTCCAGGTATACATGGTCTTCTCCTAGTACTTCTTTGACCCGGCCTGCACCTTCTTGGTCTTCCAGGTATACATGGTCTTCTCCTAGTACTTCTCTGACCCCGCCTGCACCTCCTTAGTCTTCTAGGTATACATGGTCTTCTCCTAGTACTTCTTTGACCCGGCCTGCACCTTCTTGGTCTTCCAGGTATACATGGTCTTCTCCTAGTACTTCTCTGACCCGGCCTGCATCTCCTTGGTCTTCCAGGTATACATGGTCACCTCCTTTCTTTGTCTTGGTCTCTCCTAGTACTTCTCTGACCTGCACCTCCTTGGTCTTCTAGGTATACATGGTCTTCTCCTAGTACTTCTCTGACCCGGCCTGCATCTCCTTGGTCTTCCAGGTATACATGGTCTTCTCCTAGTACTTCTTTGACCCGGCCTGCACCTCCTTGGTCTTCCAGGTATACATGGTCTTCTCCTAGTACTTCTCTGACCCGGCCTGCATCTCCTTGGTCTTCCAGGTATACATGGTCTTCTCCTAGTACTTCTTTGACCCGGCCTGCACCTCCTTGGTCTTCCAGGTATACATGGTCTTCTCCTAGTACTTCTTTGCACCCGGCCTGCACTTCTCTGACCCGGCCTGCATCTCCTTGGTCTTCCAGGTATACATGGTCTTCTCCTAGTACTTCTCTGACCCGGCCTGCATCTCCTTGGTCTTCCAGGTATACATGGTCTTCTCCTAGTACTTCTTTGACCCGGCCTGCATCTCCTTGGTCTTCCAGGTATACATGGTCTTCTCCTAGTACTTCTTTGACCCGGCCTGCACCTCCTTGGTCTTCCAGGTATACATGGTCTTCTCCTAGTACTTCTTTGACCCGGCCTGCACCTCCTTGGTCTTCCAGGTATACATGGTCTTCTCCTAGTACTTCTCTGACCTGGCCTGCACCTCCTTAGTCTTCTAGGTATACATGGTCTTCTCCTAGTACTTCTTTGACCCGGCCTGCACCTCCTTGGTCTTCCAGGTATACATGGTCTTCTCCTAGTACTTCTTTGACCCGGCCTGCACCTCCTTGGTCTTCCAGGTATACACGGTCGGTCTTCTCCTAGTACTTCTCTGACCTTTGACCAGGTCTGCACCTCCTTGGTTTTCCAGGTATACATGGTCTTCTCCTAGTACTTCTTTGACCAGGTGCACCTCCTTGGTTGTCAGGTGTGCATGGCCTTCTTCTTGTACTTCTCTGGCCTGGTCTGCACCTTTTTGGTCTAGGTTCTGAAGGAGGTTCAGGCTCTGGTTCTGGCTCTGGTTCAGGTTCTGGCTCTGGTTCAGGTTCAGGTTCAGGTTCAGGTTCAGGCTCTGGTTCAGGCTCTGGCTCTGGTTCAGGTTCTGGCTCTGGTTCAGGCTCTGGCTCTGGTTCAGGCTCTGGCTCTGGTTCTGGCTCTGGTTCAGGTTCTGGCTCTGGTTCAGGTTCTGGCTCTGGCTCTGGTTCAGGTTCGGTTCTGGTTCAGGCTCTGGTTCAGCTCTGGCTCTGGTTCAGGTTCTGGCTCTGGTTCAGGCTCTGGCTCTGGTTCAGGTTCTGGCTCTGGCTTCAGGCTCTGGCTCTGGTTCAGGCTCTGGCTCTGGTTCAGTTCTGGCTCTGGCTCTGGCTCTGGTTCAGGCTCTGGCTCTGGTTCAGGCTCTGGCTCTGGTTCAGGCTCTGGCTCTGGTTCAGGCTCTGGCTCTGGTTCAAGCTCTGGCTCTGGTTCAGGCTCTGGTTCAGACACTGGTTCAGGTTGTGGTTGTGGTTCAGGTTCTGGTTCAGGCTGTGGCTCAGGTTCTGGTTCAGGCTCTGGTTCAGGCTCTGGCTCTGGTTCAGACACTGGTTCAGGTTCTGGTTGTGTTCCAGGTTCAGGTTCTGGTTCAGACACTGGTTCAGGTTCTGGTTGTGGTCCTGGCTCTGGTTCAGGCTGTGGTTCAGATACCGGTTCAGGTGTTCAGGCTCTGTTTGAGGGTTTAATTCATTTGTTTGTGGTTCATGATCTGGCTCTAATCCTGGGGCTCGAGTTGTTGGAGACAGAATATTTGTGGTATTTTTTGTAGGCATTGGTTCCTCTTCATTAGGCTCCTCTTCATTAGGTTCTTCTTCATTACATTCTTCTTCATTAGGTTCTTCATTAGGTTCCCCTTCATTAGGTGCATCTTCATTAGGGGCCTCTTTATTAGGTGCATCTTCATTAGAAGCCTCTTCATTGGATGCCACTTCATAAGTTTCCTCTTCATTAGGCTCATTTTGTTGTTCATTATTTACTGGTTCTTCGTTTGTTTCTTCTAATGGTATCCTTTCTTCAAAATCATCATTGACATTTTCTGAATTTATCAATTCTCCTTTCTATGCATTTTTTTTTCAAAATAAATTAGCAAATATTAATCAAATTAATTTTTCTTACCCAGTTCCCACCTCTTTGTAAGTATTCTTCAAGCTCTCCTATATTATTCTCTATTGATTCTTCTTCTGCTGACTCATCCACTTCGAATGATCCATAATCATCTTTAAAAGCTTCTCCAGGATCACTAGGGAATGGTGAGCCTACTTGCAGGCTAATTGCTACAAGTAAGATGTACTTAAATGTAGCCATCCTTTTAATTACACTATTCTATTGTAAGTAGCTACTTTTACAATAGGAGATTTTTTTTTTTTTAACTTGTAGATGGTAGCGCACGAGCGTGAGCGCGCTATATCCGCTATCGGTAGTAAGTATTTTTATTTTGTGTATCTTATGGAGGGTCTACAAATCTTTGCCTTCGCCTTGCGCTATCAAACTCTTTGCCCTTTATTTCAGCGTCATTGGGAATATTTAGTTTCATACTACAAGCAAAACTGTTTGTCTTCTATTTAAATAACAAGGCTGTAATGTTAAGCATAAAAAAATTTCCTGAAATAGTATGTTCAGTATCATTTCTCTCCGAATCAACTTTGTGATTGTAGGTTTTTATCTTCAAGATGTAGAGTTGCCTAAATTCTTACTTATTGTTGTGTACTCTTGACAGACCATATGGGGCATACTTGAAGAGTTTGACAGTGCTTTTTAGTGCTAGGAAGAACAAGGAAAGGACAATTGCTGGAAATGATCAAACAAGAGAACAGTTCTCAAAAAATTTAAAACATTTTTAGAACTATTACATTAACCATTAGGATATTTGTAACTACATGTAAAAGGCTAGAAAATATTAATTAGTTCTCATATAGAATATTTAAAATTGCATGCGGAAATATGGCATGTATGTATGCTCTTCTATGCCATCTTTATGAATTATTTTAGAAATATTTCCTACTTTTAAAGAAAACAGTCACAGTATCTTTAATAGTGTTTATTGGTATTGTTTTTGTTGTTTTTTGTTACAATAGCTGGTCAATTAGCTTAGCAAAAAATAAGTAAACTAATCAGATAGTTTTCCTGGATTTACACAAAAGTTGTCAGTCTTACCATAGTTTGAATGGTCTTGACAAGCATCCTTATATACTTCCTTGAGTGTGGAGCTGGACAAGATATTATCCTGCTAAGATTTGTTTCATATTATCAACCATTGTTTATATCTATCGTATAAAGAAAAAGTAGTCATTTGTGTTATTATAACGTTACTCTGACTAGACATAATTACAAGCTATATATATATATTATATTATGTGTGTATGTATTATAATAAATATATATGGTCGTATTTCTCTTTTAACCATTATTAAAGGAATAATATGCTTTTTATTTAACTACCAAGGCTGCATTGAGCGTAAATTTGGCATTGTGTATTTTCATCAAGTACAAAGCTTCTTAATTTTATTCTTTGGTTTATTCATATTTATATACATGGTTATTATAATGGTTCTAAAACATAGAAATATGATACTCTTAAAAGCTATGAAAATTGCTTAAAATTCATTATGTATTGTTAAGCCCAACATTTTTTGTGTCACATATATTAAAATAGAAAATAGTGTTGATATTGGAGTGTTAAATACTAACACATGGTTAAACTACACTACCAATAATGTGTGAAACAAACATAACACCTGGAAATGTGTTAATGGTTCCTCTTCACAAGTAGTTATAAAGACTTCATCTAACATGAGTGAAGATTGTGAAAGAAGGCCAATGGAGGATGATTTCACTTTGTCAGAGCAGACTGTAAGAGACATCAAATAAGCAAGTCTGGTCTTAAGCCAGTTATTGATATAGTAACTGTTGGTAAAGTAAAGAAGCTTGCAGGAAAATATTTAAATCTATTACCAGATAGTCTTAATATGTTTGGACTGTTTGCTGGTGAACTTGGTAAACCATGCATGTTATACATGTATCAAGATACGGATGCTTTACCCGATGAAATTGATCAATTTTTCTTTCGAAGATTAAATTTTATTTCAAACAAGGAAATTGCAATCACTGATCGAGATAGCCGAGCAATGGAATTAGTTTTTTGGGAAGTTAAAAATATATTTGAAAATGGTAAAGTATGGCCCATGATGAAACAACCACAATGGAAAAAAATTATTTGATGTTTCGCAGAGTGTCAGAAAGAATGGATCACAAAAAGTGTGATACCCTTTCATATTATGAAAAAATTCATTGAAACACTTCGAGCAACCATCCCATTATTTTATTGGTCTTGCTATTACTGGTGTCATGGTGTTCTTCAATCTAGACTCAAAGGAAGGGAGAAGGACACTGAAGTAATTGTAGTTCCTGATATTAAAGAGCTTTTAATATAATATGACACTACTCTGAGGAAAAAGTTCGTTAGTTGGCCATGGTCAAAAATAGTTTCAATAAAGCTAAAAGCAGATGGGATGAAATTAATAGTTTTTTATGTATTGATCAAAGAAAATGATAAATGTGACATAATAAGAGACTTAGTAATATTCTCCGATCAATGCCAGTACATTTTCACTATTGCTGTTCATATTATCAACTTACAAGAAGAATAACGTGCCCGATGCTGTCACTAACCTCTCGAATATTGTGGACCAAGAATATAAGAGTGCCCAAATTACAAAATGTTTTTTACAAATTTTATAATGTGACACTTTGTGAGCCTGATGGGCTCATTATTGGATACAGATTATTTCACTGCAGAAGTCTTCAAGGAATGTAGTCATGATGATTCTAATCCACCTGTAACAGTCAAGGAAGATAAACCACTTTATTACCTGCAATCCATTTCAATTCTAGGAGCACCAGAAGTACCAAAGAAACCATATTTCTCAAGAAAATGTTATTTTTAAATTGTCATGGGAAATAACAGCCATGCATTACTTTGATGCTCAACCTGTTAAATTAACTGTGGTTGTAACACCAAAGGGAGATAGTCGACTGAAAGTTTATCAAATACAGAAAGAAGTAGGGCTTATTCTTGGCATAACAGATAAAAAAGGAATTTCTATTTTTGGACTTTTTACAGATGGAGAATTATTAGAAGATAACATGTTACTACCACTCTCTAAATGCTAGTCCTCAATGTTTGTTTTGGTTTAAGAGATTGTCATTTAACTATGGATAAAGAAGAGTGCATGTTGAAAGCACTTTTTGCTGAGACATACCAGATAATTATCAATTACTTAAACAGACCTGCTATCAGCTCAAACCATTTTTCCACTTTATTATCAAAATAAGTTCAGGAAATAAAAGCGATTCAAAGCCTACAGCCCATCAAAAAGGCGAATTTATGAAATACATGCATACTTATGTCCCTTTCTATTGGCAATCATTCTATGGAGCATCATAGGGACTGTTTCTGAAAACATCAGTGCTATTTCTAGCTTAACTAGTGGAATTAAAGCATACTTGGCAATAAATATACACAAATTGGAAATTCTGAGTAATGACTCAGACTCTAAACAAATGGGTAGCTGGCTATGGCTCCAAATTCACTCGGTAAAGCGCTCAACATTAGATTCGATTACCTTCAAAGGCATTTATGGAAAGCAAAAGCAACTTGTTACTCTCACTTTTCAAACCTCACAAAGAGATTATTTGTTCAGTATTATTGTGCATATATTCAAACTCCTTGAAGAAAAATATAAAATTGTTACACTTTCAAGAAAGGAACCATTTGTGTCTGATCAATTTGATGCTATATACAATAATGCATTCTTTTTGAGTGACAGTAAATTACAGCATAGCTAGCACATTTGCTCTTATTTAAATCATTTATCTGTACATAACATTCATAGTTCAGCAGTTTTTTTTATTTGAACTTTTTAATTTGCTATATTGACATTTCTTTAAACAAAACCAACTATTTGACAATTTGTGTTCTTGTAAATTCTTTATCAAACAGTATTGATTGAGAAAGAGTTTATTGTCTGCGTCAAACTGATGTATTGGGAGTAAAAAATAAATAAAATGACTGAATCCTATGCTGACATTTACTTTCTCTTAAAATAATAAATTCAAAGTTGTTAAGGTAGAAATGTTCATTGATAAAAAAAGTTTAACACTTACAAAGTTGGGATTTAAAAATTGATTAATTGTGTTTGAATTGAATTTCAAATAGCTCAACCCACTCTGCCGCTTACCCACGAATTAGTACATGCACTTAAAACTAAACACCCCTAGCGTGATCATTGTCCAATTATTTTCATCAGTTTTTTCATAAATTATTGTTCTTGTCACCAGCTGTCAATAGCAACCTTATCCTCCCTTTGAGTAAACGTTTACTTCATCATTTTTTTTTATTCACGTATTCATTTTTTTTATGCTTTATTACTTCAATTACTTCAATTATAAAAAAAAAAGCAAAAAATGTACTTACATTAATTATACCAGTTAGTTACGTATGTACCAGAATAATAACTGTGTGGGAAAATGAATGACAACGTTAAAACAACCAATAAATGTTGATCATGAGTGCAGTATCTGAGTGGTTGTTAATGTGAATAATTTAAGTCATGAAGATGAACACTATGTGACAAATTTTTGTTTTTTAAAAAACACAATTATGATAGTGCCAATTTCAAGTAACTAGCTAATTAGAATAATTTATGACGCTATCTACTATGCTTGTGCCCTTTTATTCATTTACTCCTCAAGATGGTGTTCTTCATGTCTCTTGCTATTCTTTCTCCATTGTGATGATATTTCTTAAATCTGTGTACTAGGATTATTATATCTTAATGTTTATTCTGAAACTGTATTCAACAGTTCCTGAATTTCTTTTATTCATTAAAGCCGCTTTATTTAATTTTTCTTTGACTTCCATTTCTCCCCCTTAAAGCTATATAATGGACGTTATATGTACATAGGATTGACCAAAATAGTGGGAAGAGGAGATAACTGCCCCCTGAACCCCAATTTCTTCACTGGTCCAGTTGGTCTCATAAAAAGTTCAGTTAACTGGTGTGAAGTATTTGTGATGGGACTAATTCTATAAGGCATAAAATTGTACAACTTTACACAATTCTAATTCAACACAGTGTGGACATTACAAAACAACCAGTTCATAGTAATGGATGGAAAGATGTCAAGTCATTAGCATAACTTGAATGTTCCTTCCCAGCCACCCACAAATATCTTGTCATTTGGCGATATGCTGTGTGTCTATATTTCATAGTGTACACACTAAAGATACACATTAATAGACACTTATATTAGCTTAATTAGGCTTACTCAGCTAAATTCTGTGGTTATCCTATAATTTCATTGTCGTAGCTTAGGTTCGATTTAATAAACAATTGAAGTTCAATAATTCCAAGTCACAATTTACACAAGACATAATACAACTTCAACACCTGACGTTGACTTTAAATAAATGAATAGCAAGTGATTAGCTAAATATACTTGTGAGGGAACTGGGTCAGTCAGGATTAACTGAATAAGGACAAATCACTGGTTATACTGCTCCTGCAACTTCTGAAAGTACGAACCTTGAAGTGCCCATAAATTGAGGCACACAGGAACTGGAGCCAGGATGTTGTGTAATGCAGGTTTTGTTGGGGTCACCAAGTGCATTTACTTTGCCGACAACTGTAGCTATTTCCCTACAACACATGCACTTCACAATATACCTGCAATAGAATTAATATCTTCTCACTGGATATTGTGTAACATGTTTACTCTACTAAACATGATGTATCAGCAAGTCATCAGAGTTATCACTGCTTATATTTGAAGCATTACTATTGGTATCTGAAATACCATCAGAATCAACCATTACCCTTTCTGGTGAGCTGTATCCTGATCTATACTGGCTACTTTCTTTCGCCTCAGACTCATCTTAAATAGTAAAATTTTCTGGGTTATTTACGTGGCCACTTAGCTGCAGGTTAGGTGGGGTTAATCCCAGGCGGGAATTCCTACACATTGGTAAAGGGGTGCTGGGTTTTGGTGGCCCAGCATCACGTGGGAGCACAGAGCGGGTGCGCATTAGTCAGTCAGTCAGTGCACGTGGAGATAACACTTACACCACTATAGCGGACTGCCTGATTATTTCATCTGCCCGACTGGTCCATGGCTACCAACAAAGTAGACAGTGGGGGTGGTGGTAGTTCAAGTGAAGAGCCAGGACAGCCTGGGCGAGGTGTTGGATTGCATTAGGGCGGTGGTTTCTGAACTCCTAGACCAGCAGCGGCAACTGGCTAGCACTAGAAGTGGTAGCATGGGGACTGCCCCAGCTGTGCCTACCCCCTCTGGACCTCTGGACTGCCCCCTTTAGACAAGGTGGCAGCTGCTGGTAACCTTGGGGAGAGTTCCAGTACTCGAGCAGGGGCAGCTGAAACTTCCAATGGTATGTGTAGTCTGTAGCTTGTAGCTTAAGTAGTATGACCACGATAAGATCTTAATTGTTAATAATAATAATAACTGCTGGGGACTACCCTTACCCCACATGTGAGTGGTGTGACCCTTACAGCTTGCTGGCTACTTAGTAAAGGGTACTCCTAGCAGTGTTTGGTGGGTGGTGAGACCCTCACCTGTATTAGGGCTTATTCATAGGTGTAGTTAGTCAAATCTAGCAGTGGTTGGTGGGTAAGTGGTGTGACCATTACTCCCTTACCCTATGTGCAGCCTAAGTGGTTGCTACCTCTAGTAGGGTTGGGGAGTAGTATGTGGTGTTAGTGTAATGTACACAGGGTGGTATAAGTGTCTGTGAATAGTAGCGGCCAGAGGGTGACCCTACCAAGGTAGGGCAATGTTGGTGGAGTGTAATGTTTGGGGGGAGAAGATAGTACCTAAACAGTACTTGGTAAGTGGTGTGACCCTTACAGCTTGCTGGCTACTTAGTAAAGGGTACTCCTAGCAGTGTTTGGTGGGTGGTGAGACCCTCACCTGTATTAGGGCTTATTCATAGGTGTAGTTAGTCAAATCTAGCAGTGGTTGGTGGGTAAGTGGTGTGACCATTACTCCCTTACCCTATGTGCAGCCTAAGTGGTTGCTACCTCTAGTAGGGTTGGGGAGTAGTATGTGGTGTTAGTGTAATGTACACAGGGTGGTATAAGTGTCTGTGAATAGTAGCGGCCAGAGGGTGACCCTACCAAGGTAGGGCAATGTTGGTGGAGTGTAATGTTTGGGGGGAGAAGATAGTACCTAAACAGTACTTGGTAAGTGGTGTGACCCTTACAGCTTGCTGGCTACTTAGTAAAGGGTACTCCTAGCAGTGTTTGGTGGGTGGTGAGACCCTCACCTGTATTAGGGCTTATTCATAGGTGTAGTTAGTCAAATCTAGCAGTGGTTGGTGGGTAAGTGGTGTGACCATTACTCCCTTACCCTATGTGCAGCCTAAGTGGTTGCTACCTCTAGTAGGGTTGGGGAGTAGTATGTGGTGTTAGTGTAATGTACACAGGGTGGTATAAGTGTCTGTGAATAGTAGTGGCCAGAGGGTGACCCTACCAAGGTAGGGCAATGTTGGTGGAGTGTAATGTTTGGGGGGAGAAGATAGTACCTAAACAGTACTTGGTAAGTGGTGCGACCCTTACCTCGAGTTGGAGCACCTTAGGCTCAAACTCCCCGAGCCTTGATCCTATGGATGCGGTATACACCACACTTTAACACGGACCACACATATCACTGCCCACTGACAGCAGAGAGGGGAGCACCATTGCAGCTCTCTGACTAGGATCCCACCTTGATGTCGGTCGGGTGAGGGATCTCGGCCTCCCCACGATTGCTACTGCTCCTGGGTTGGCAGAACCTGTGGCAGCAAAACCGACGAAGGCGACTGCCACACCGTCCGAGCCAGCTACCACCAAGTTTCAGCTGGGTGAGACCTTCCCAGTGGTGCCAGCCAGAATTGTCTGCCGAATCCTCAAGGGGGACTTCGTTGATATGGCGAAGTTGGCGGAGGAAAACCTGAAAGTGGAACTCCGTCGCTCGCTCGATGGGGAAGACAGTAAGCCAGTGCCAGCCCACAAGCTACGACCGGTAGGAGATTTGATGGGATAGGTGAGGGCCTTTTGCCAATTTGCGGGCATCGTCGTCCAATCCCATCCTGGCAAAGCTGTGGACTTATGGGCATACCCTGCCATAGTCCTATCCGGTGGGGAAAAGGGAGACTGGTGGCGTGCATACAACTCTCGCTTCCGGCAGCAGGTGCCTTCGCTGGGAAAAGCGGAGTTTGGGCGCCTGGACCAGGCATTGTACACACAAGGTGCCTCTTGTCCGCTAGTTCCAGTGGGACACAGAAGGCCACCCAGAGTCCCTCCACAGATAGTGGATCCGCCCCAAAACCGAAGAGGCGGCGTGTCACAGCATGCTTTGCATGGAACGACGGGCGAGCATGTGTCACCATCCCGTGCCATTTCCAACACATCTGTTCCCGTTGTGGCGGGGACCACAAGAAGTCGGCGTGTCCCCCCACAGGGGAAGGGAGGAATCCTGCCCAGTAGAGGGCGTGCCCAGGACACTATGGGCTAGATTCATTGAATGTTTCGTCTATTTCACTCATGTTACACTCTATTTATCCATTGATTCTATCGCCAGTAATGATCACTTCCATGCGATATTTATGTATTTGGGGCATGCGCGGTAGATAGCAGGGGTGGGTAGGGTAGGATGGCAGCAGGGTAGGATTGGGTAAGATAGCAAAGGGAAGGGATAGGATAGTTACACGAGGTATAGTACAGTGCCAGGAGAGGGAGTGGTTAGATAATAAAAGGGTGATTGGGTATCAAAATGGGTCTGTGTGGTACTAAGGTCACGACGAGTGAATAAGTTCCAGACATATCATTCGTCTTTGTGGGCCTCCGGTGCTGGCCAATAACCTTGTCCTGATGGAGTTCCAGGACATGGGCACGGCTAACAGTATGCTCCTGTTCCGATGGTGTTCCAGGACACGGGCCATGAAGGAAGGCCAGGCCTCCTTCCTTGTAGGGGGGACGTAGGGTTTATAGCAGTGTGGCCCACTTGCTATACCCAGTTATTGTGATTATGTGTGTGTGTGGTCTAGGGGGACCACCGTACGCGTACACAGCAGATCTGTTGACCCTGGCCAGCAGAAGAGCTGTCCGCCCTCTCCCTTCGGTAAGGGGATGGAGCCATATTAAGTGCCCCATGGTGCCCGAGCTATGGGAGGAGTGCTTGGCAAGCCACCCAGACAGGGCATATGTGGACTACCTGGTACGGGGTCTCCAAGAAGGCTTCCGGATCGGCTTCCGGCATGGGTCAGCGTCATGCCACAGTGCATCAACCAACATGCAGTCAACTGACGTGCACCCGGTAGTCATTAGCAACTTCCTCAAATCGGAAGTAGCAGCTGGTAGGGTGCTGGCCCAGTGGAGCCTAACGTTGCTGCACAGGTGCAGGTGAACAGGTTTGGCCTTGTCCCTAAAGGACACCAGCTGGGGAAATGGCGCCTCATTGTGGACTTGTCGTTCCCGAGAGGTCACAGTGTCAATGACGGCATCGAACCTAAGATATGCACCTTGCACTATACTTCTGTGGATGAAGCATGTAAGAGAGTGTTTGCCCGCGGCCGGGGCACTGTCCTGGCAAAATTTGATGTGGAAGGTGCCTTTCGGACGGTTCCTGTCCACCCCGAGGACAGGTGACTCCTTGGGATGAGATGGGAAGGACAGATTTTCGTGGATAAGGTCCCCCTTCGGTCTCAAGTCCGCTCCCAAGCTGTACAATGCAGTGGCTGACGCACTGCTGTGGATCCTAGAGAACTCTGATGGTGTAGATGGTCTCCACTACTTGGACGATTTTCTGCTTTTTGGCGACCCCGACTCACAGCAGTGCGAGCAGGCTCTGCAGTCAGCATTAGCTCGTTGCGACACCCTGTGGGTGCCAGTGGCCCAGCGGAAGACGGAGGGCCCCAGTACAACCCTCACCTTCCTTGGTTTGGAGTTGGACACAACTTCCCTGACGGTGCGCCTTCCCCCAGCCAAACTGGATCGTCTCCGCCGAGAAATCCAACGGTGGGAAGGTCTGAAGTCATGCTCGAAAGGGGAGCTGCTGTCGATCATCGGCCAGCTGCAGCATGCATGCTGTGCTATCAGGCCTGGGAGGTCTTTTTTGAGACGAATGATTGAGCTCTCCAAGTGTGTTCGAGAGCTGCACCATCGTGTTCGCCTGAACGCTGGTTTTCGTTCAGATCTCAGATGGTGGGGCTGCTTCCTGCCTATCTGGAATGGGTCCTGTCCTATGGCCACCCTGTGTCGAGTATCACCCCAGGTGGCGCTGACGTCTGATGCCTCAGGTTCATGGGGATGCGGGGCCTTCACATCAAATGGAAAGTGGTTTCAGTTACAGCTCCATGATGGCTGGGATGGTATCCACATCAAAGTTAAGGAGCTGCTTTCCATCGTGTTGGGTGTTGCGCCTCACGATAGTCTGCTTCTGTGATAATGCCGCCGTGGTGGCTATTGTAAACTCTGGCAGGAGTAAGATGGATAGAGCCATGCACTTGATGAGGTGCCTGTCATTCTTCTTAGCCAGGTGGGGTGTGTCATTGGTGTGCAGACACATCCCAGGAACGCAGAATGGCGCAGCAGATGCGTTGTCACGTGGCGACCTTCCTTCCTTCCAGAGGCTGGTACCACGAGCGGACAGGGAGCCCACAACTCTACTGGGCCACCTGCTACAGTGTCTAGTGCACGGAGGGGTCGACTGGATAGCCTTGTTCGGTCATTCTTCATAAAGGGCCTAGCCCAGTCCACACACAAGGTCTACTCCAGTGGCCAGAGACGGTTCCTCAACTTCTGCACCTCAGCGGGCCTCCAGGCCATGCCAGCTGGGGAGGATGTCTTGTGCAAATTCGCTGCCAAGATGGCCAGCGAGGGGCTGAGGCACCGGACAATCAAGTCCTACATGGCTGGCATCAGGCACCTGCACATCGAGGAGGGACTTAATGATCCTTTCCTGCCAACTCTTTCTCGGCTTCACTATGTGCTAAGGGGTGTGAAGCGGTCTCAGGGTGAAGGGGGTGACACCAGCCGGGAGCGCCTGCCTATCACCCCACCTTTGCTGCGCCAGATCAAGGCTGTCTGGGAGTGCAGGGCGAGGGACCCAGATTACATTATGCTGTGGGCGACATGTTGCCTGGCCTTCTTTGGGTTCCTCAGAGCTGGAGAGTTCACCGTACCATGCGACACGGGATTTGATGCCTCCACTCACCTGGCCTGGGGCGACTTCGCTGTCGATGACCCTGTGAGTCCTCGTGTCCTTAGTGTCCACCTCAAGGCATCGAAGACGGACCCCTTCAGGAAAGGGATCACTCTTTTTATCGGCAAGGTGCCGTCTAACCTATGCCCGGTCTCTGCCATGCTGGCATACCTGCTTGTTCGGGGTAGGCAACCTGGCCCTTTGTTCCTCTTTAAGGACGGCAGACCCCTAACCAGGCAGAGATTTGTGCAGGCGGTGCGAGACGCTTTGGCGAAGGCCGGCATCCAAGCCGGTCGTTATACCAGCCACAGCTTTCGCATTGGGGCGGCGACAACAGCTGCAGCTAAAGGGATTGAGGACTCCATCATCAGGACTCTTGGCCGATGGAAAAGCCTAGCATACTTGGAGTATGTCAAGATTCCAAGACAGCAGCTAGCGAACTACTCGGTGATGTTATGCTAGTGTGGGCGCATGTCTGAACCTTTTGTTGTGTGTGTTTTGTGTGTTCTTTTTATGAGTGCCTCCCTGAGCCTTTTCATTGCGTTGTGTATGTTGAATTGTTAGTTATTAATTTTTGGTGGATTCAAACTAAAGTGGGGTTAGTTCTTGGCAAGTGTTTATGATGTGCTGGCTTGGGGTGGTGGTCGTGCCCGGGATTAAAGGGGCTTACCCTGCCCCGTTAATTAGCCCCAATTAGCATATGTTGATTGGGGGCGGGGTTCTCGTTGGCCACCCATGCCAAACAACTCAGCAAATAGTGCTGCGGACTCAGGGAGTACACATAGATGGTGAAGAAGGTAAGTAGGTAATGGGGTAAGTAAATGGGTAGTTAGAGATAATGGTGCCACCCACCTAGGCGTGGGTGCCAGGCATGGGGGGTGTAATGGTTGTAGTGTAGGATGGGAGCCGCAGGATTAATGGCCACTTAGCTGCAGGTTAGGTGGGGTTAATCCCAGGCGGGAATTCCTACACATTGGTAAAGGGGTGCTGGGTTTTGGTGGCCCAGCATCACGTGGGAGCACAGAGCGGGTGCACATTAGTCAGTCAGTCAGTGCACGTGGAGATAACACTGACACCACTATAGCAGACTGCCGGATTATTTCCCCACCCTCCCACACCTTTACCTGGGAAATGGGGGGGATTAATGCTTAGGTAACAAACAACTTCCGGTAGGCAGCTCTGCTGCTTTGCCGTGATAAGGTGTGCCGGCGGGATTAAAGAGGCTTGCCTTGCCCCATTAATTAGCCCCAATTAGCACATGTTGATTGGGGGCGGGGTTCCCGTTGGCCACCCATGCCAAACAACTCAGCAAATAGTGCTGCGGACTCAGGGAGTACACATAGATGGTGAAGAAGGTAAGTAGGTAATGGGGTAAGTAAATGGGTAGTTAGAGATAATGGTGCCACCCACCTAGGCGTGGGTGCCAGGCATGGGGGGTGTAATGGTTGTAGTGTAGGATGGGAGCCGCAGGATTAATGGCCACTTAGCTGCAGGTTAGGTGGGGTTAATCCCAGGCGGGAATTCCTACACATTGGTAAAGGGGTGCTGGGTTTTGGTGGCCCAGCATCACGTGGGAGCACAGAGCGGGTGCACATTAGTCAGTCAGTCAGTGCACGTGGAGATAACACTGACACCACTATAGCAGACTGCCGGATTATTTCCCCACCCTCCCACACCTTTACCTGGGAAATGGGGGGGATTAATGCTTAGGTAACAAACAACTTCCGGTAGGCAGCTCTGCTGCTTTGCCGTGATAAGGTGTGCCGGCGGGATTAAAGAGGCTTGCCTTGCCCCATTAATTAGCCCCAATTAGCACATGTTGATTGGGGGCGGGGTTCCCGTTGGCCACCCATGCCAAACAACTCAGCAAATAGTGCTGCGGACTCAGGGAGTACACATAGATGGTGAAGAAGGTAAGTAGGTAATGGGGTAAGTAAATGGGTAGTTAGAGATAATGGTGCCACCCACCTAGGCGTGGGTGCCAGGCATGGGGGGTGTAATGGTTGTAGTGTAGGATGAGAGCCGCAGGATTAACATAAAACTACCAGAAAATAACAAAAAAAGTAGGAAAATATTTTCATCGTAGTTACCCTTAAAAGCTAGTTTGCAAGAAAATCTTCCAATCTTTATTGGCAAGGTAATATACATTCATTTAATAGTCCCTTAGTTGGTGAAAGTGAATATATTATTGGACTAAATTCATTTTCAGGTGAAGTATCTATACAATCTGTGAAGCAAGACCCATAGTGAAATTGGTTGAAGATAAGGTTACACGAGACTGTTCTTGGAGTAGTTGCTACTCATTATGATTCAAAGCAGTAGCTTATCATTGTTTGTTCCAATTTCATTTTTAACGAACTTCTATTCATGCCAACTGAGGTCAGCGAAGGGGATCAATATTGCTTTTGGAAAGATTTGTAGTGCTAATGTATGATTGAACCAGTGAGAGCATGAGAGCGAATGATGCCAGAAAACAGCTCTTCTCACGGAAGTCTAGAACTCTGGACAACATTCCTCCAACCCAGGCAGCTCTGAAACAGCACATTAAACAGACATACTACTATAATAGGCCAACTGTTTGGAACCAAGCATTGGTCATGGATCCAGAGATGCCAGAGCCATCAGACTGGGGCTGGATAAAGGAAACAACTGGATGGCAGCCTCGTTGGACAACCCTTCCAGAAGCTAAGTCATGCCGTGAACTAATATCCTGTCACTGTAAGAAGCAGTGCACTGGACATTGCAAGTGTGCTAAAGCTACTCTTACGTGTACAGCACTGTGTTCATGCTCTGGAGTATGTTAGCTAGAACTTAATTCAAGCATAACTCAATTATCACTTGATTGTTATTAATTAACAATACCTAAATGCATTTTCTATAGTTTTTGTGGTCTTAAAAGTATTTCCAAGCGAACGAGCACACCTAACTTGGTAGTAAATGACCCTTTAATTGTTCTTTACCAACCAAAAATAAACACAATTGAAGAATAGGAAGGATAGATGACAGCCATTTTGAATTTGACCTCTCCCGTTCTGCAGAGGTCAAATCCAACTACCCTCCACACCCCAAATTAATCCTTGTGGTATGTACTAACTATTTTAGAAAATTCATGTTGTTATTTCCAAAAGTGCACAATTAAGTAAACTTTGCCATCTAGTAACATGGCTGTTTTGTTTAAAAATCAAAACTGGTTCTCAAGATAAACTCCAAGATTTTTTAAATTTTTAGTTCTGGTTTTTTACAATGCTGTATGGTAAAAATAAATAAATTTAGTCGTTCCATTAATAGTAGTAGTGACTGTTACAACTGTGATGACTTGACACTTGATAAGCAATCATAAATCTGCCATATGTGTGCTGAAGTGGTTCCTAATATGCAAACATTATTTACAAGGGTCATCAGTAACTAGTTTGCTGGTGAACTGTAGCTAACTATTAGCTACAATGTGATAATTGTTTTTACTTTCAGAATAACGATGCCATCATTGGATGCAAGTGGAGGTGCCAACTTGTGTATGCATAATGTAAGTGGTAGTTAAGTGTGTTTATGTGCATACACATTGTGGGGGGGGTACAAGGGCCGAGATGGACAGGTAGATGTACGCTGCCACCAGGTTCCTTGGCTGCTACCTTGTAAGGGGTATTTCTTCTGGGACCGATAAAGCCGAAGAAGAGACAGGAAGGATGAGGACCAACTACTGAAGTGGATAAGACTTGTAGTAGTGCCAGCTGGAGGATAACTCTAGCTAAGCTATCACACCTTAGATGATAAGTCTAAGTTAGGAATATGGCTTTCAAACACCTGGCAGCACTTAGTATGCACTAAGGTAAGGAATGATCATACAGAAAGGGTCTGCCATAATGTAGAAAACAGAACAGGAAAAGGTGTGGTGATATAGCATGAATGTGATTTAGTTAACTATTGTAAAGAGGGAAGAGGGTAATTGACCAAAGGAAATGTTCAGAGTGTAATGAGAATTGTAATGAGTGTGAGATACATTTAGGGTCTGAATAGTGGGTGGGTAATGGATATGTTAAGGGAATTTAATTAGTGAAAGGTTAGAGGTGACTCATAAGTTTAATAAATGTAGCAGCAGTATCCACCACACACATGTGTAATTGGTGGTGTGTGTATGTGTGTGTTTTGAGGATGGCAGTCACTGTCTGTAGCAACTGCTGGTATGCTAAGTATACATACTTAATGTTTGATGTCTAGTGACACTTTATGGTATGTGTGGGGATAGAGCCCATATGAAGAAGACAACAACAACGAGGAAAAGAGAAGGGGCTCGGACATTACATAGGGTGCCCACACAGACACCAAGAATTAAGGGCACAGGAGTTGTCTGAACCAGAACTATTATTATGGGTATTATTCATAGTTAACCTAATGGACTTTATTAATAGAAAAATTTTCTCGTTCTAACAGCCAATATTGTTAATTAAAACTTAACCCAACGTTTTGACTTCTTGCCAAAGTCCTCTTTAGGGTACAAAGAGGACTTTGGCAAGAAGTCGAAACGTTGGGTTAAGTTTTAATTAACAATATTGGCTGTTAGAACAAGAAATATTATAATTGTTTCAGCCGAGAATGACTGCATCATGGACTTTATTAGCGTAGTTATTGTCAAGTAGTGTCATTATTTATTTGTATATAGGGTTATGCACCTGCTCAGCCCTTGTTCTTTCATTTTACTGTGCAACTCGTTGTACTGTCCCTTATGAGTCTCTAATCTGAACCTAAAGGGAAGGGAACCAGTGCACTGGGAAGATTAAGTGAGGGAGAATTAAGGAGAAGAACCTGGTGGCAGCAAACTCATAAGCCCCAGGTGCGTGAGATCAAGAGCCATAGCTAAGGCCTGATAGTTGACCTCCCACAATAAGTAGTTCTGATGTTATAAGGCTGGTTTGATAGCTACACTCATTCCTTTTCATTACTTTTACACACTAATTAATGAGTGAAGCAGAATCTGAATCTATACAGTAACTGCTGAGGAGTGTGTTAGAACTGCACAATCTGGATTGCCTGAGTATACAGAATCAGAATCAAATAAATCTGCAGTATCAGAGTCAGAAACAGCTATATTAAATTTATTTAATTATTATCCAAATCATCCGCTGAATCTGTAAAAAATAGAATTGACTGAATCTGCCAAATTAGTTTGCAAACCACTATATGTTCCATGTCTACTGAATCTACTGAAACAACCAAATCTGGTTTCCAATGATACTGAAAGAGTACTGCAGAAACTTCACTAGAAATCCTATAATATTTTTACATTTGCTATTGACAGGACTTTATGTACTTACTACAAATAAATATACCCAAAATAGCTATGTTTTAACACTAAAATTTGTCCATGGCTAATCTGCAAAGTGGTCAAAATAATTATGATCTATTTTGGTGAATGCATCAAGAACTGAAAAAGTCATTTGTTTGAAATGTAGAATGAATCTGGTGCTGGGTTGTGAGCCATATGGAAAAAAAAAAACAACCTCTGGCAGTAGCACAAATTTAAAAGAACTTTAGTAGTTTGAAGGAGAGAGTAAGTACATTAGTGATACAAAATGTTTGTGACTTTTACTTTCTACTACATAAATTTATAATAAAGTTAATGCAAAATGCAATAATCTGAATAAAATAAACAGTTACTTCATCGTTCAATGACAGCTCAATAAACATATAATTTCATTTTTGTGAGATATATATCTTCTTCATCAGGAGTTGTAGTAAACAGAATAGTCATCTTAAGGTTGTCTCCTGAGGATTGCTCTAGTTCTCTATAGAAAACAGGAGGTTCGTTGAACTGGCAGCAGGTGCTATTAGAAATGCAACCTTTACCATCCCATAAAGGATTGTCCAAGAAGATAGTGGAGTGTGAAAAATTTCCACTGTTTCCAGAATCACAGAAATAATTGGAACCCACAAAAGTTGGTTTGTTAAAATTCCACTGCTCATAAGAACAGGGGCAACCTAATCTCATGTTTGTGGCAAGTTGCCGTGGAGCTGCAGCAAAAGTCCAAATGTGGCCTTGACTATAAGAAGATCCATGCCAAATGATAATCCCATCAACATAATGCATTGGTCTTGAATCATAGAAAGTAGGCCCAAACCCATCTGTGAAGCCTTTCTGAATACCCTCAATTGTTCCGCAGATATTTGTGTAAGAATGCTTAGCTGTAAAAGATGCAGTCACACTATTTACACTTCCTGGACGCCCACAGCTCCTGACTGGAGAAGAAAATAAAGTAAAACCAGTTGGACACTCCATACTGTCATTAGACATATCCACATCAAGCACTTCAGTCCAGCCAGGTCCTCCATAGTTGCGAGGCTTGCCATAACGCTGAGTTAAGTATGGATCTACTTGGTTATTTAAAACTTCCTCAATTTCCATTTTGGTTTTATTTAGACCCAGTGAATTACATGATTTGTCGTTCGTGAAAGCGGCAGAAACTGGAAAAATGGGAGCTGGTATAGCCGATTGAGCAGCACTCCAATAAATCCAGGCAAAGACATATAAAATGACACATCCCTTAGCAGATCTCATAATAAGCTCTCAAGCAACTTTTGAAGACTAAAGCCTGTATTGCCTGCACCACCTGATATAACCTCGATTACAATCCTACTATTCCCTGCAGCAGACCATTTGACTGCAGGGACCTTGGAATCCCGTTATGTACAGTGAAGCCAATTTCACCATTAACCTCAACGCGCGCATTTTTCACGTTGTTCCCAGAACTTCGGGTTACTAGTGGTGCACTCGAATAGCGCAAATGCATGGCGAGCGAGCAGACTTTTTTTACAGGAAAATAGGACAGAAATTACATCTAACTGTAATGCACAGTGTAACCCTTTCCATTCTCAGTTAGCATCAGAGAATCGAAAGTCTCTGATCCCAGACTAAGGAAGTGGGACCCATGTGTAGTAACAATAACAGAATTACCTGAATAAACTTCGAAAGCAGTGGCAAAGAAGCGCAGCTTGACAAAGACTTCACAATTGTTTCAAGAAGAGAGTAGCTATAAACTTTTTGGTTGAAACTTTGCGTAAGGCAGTGCAGCAGGATTCTCCGCGCTAGTTAATTGAAAAATACTGGAACTGTGAACGCTTTACCTAACTTACGTAATTAGAAGCGCGGGCGAAATATTTTGACGTACGTATACATACTTATTGGCGAGCGAGCGTAGCGAGCGAGACACTTACAGGGGTAACACAATCGAAAATCGGGGATGTTTGTTTATTTTATATGTATGGACGTATGTATGTCATTTTGTACTTTGACCCTAGCGTTTTTGTGTTAGTTATGTGGTCGACCCCGTCCCAAATTGCACTAAACAGAATCCTCTGGTTTATCGATCAGTACCCGTGTCACCCTAGAAATTGAATTGTTTACCGTTTTGAATTCTTTTGCGGGTGCAGTTCAAACTTGAAAACTTAAAGGGACTTCCATTTCTATTCGAGTTAGTGGCGGTGGTAAGTCAATGGGCTCTTTGTCATGGTTATAAGCCGTGCGCAACAGTATTTACTTGAAAATACATTGTCCACTAGACTACTACCGCGAAGGTAAGTCTGTGTAGGTGCATTTCCAGTTGTGTCAAATCATTGTGTGTTACAACCACTACTTAGCTAAAGAATATCACAAAGAAAACTTTTAAATAACGTGTATTGTTTTGTTGTTGTTTTTTTCTTTCCAAGCAGTTGCAGAGAGTTGTTACTATGGCACTGAAATACCTTTACCCTGTATGCTAAATTTAAAAACTGGACCTTATTTTCAGTAGCTTCAGTGTTAGAAGTCAAAATCATTCATATAAAAATAGTATAGTCTTTAGGCTCGCTCGCCATTTGTGCTCAAGCACACCACTAGTATATATCTGAAATCTCAATTGAACACGACTGAGAGTCAGCTTCGCTCGCTTCGCTCACTCGCTGAATTATGTACTATAAACGGAACCGCAACTAAAACTCGACGCTGCGAGGGACCAGACGGTAAGACTACCTAAAACACGGGACGGATGCTGTGTACGTTGCAACCACTGTTAAGAAGTCTAGCTATAACATATGGCTTCAGATTTACTCGTTGATCCCGAGGGCGTTCTCTTTGTACAGCAGGATGTTATATATCTATCCAGGAAGCTTTTAATATTTTGGAGAATCCTCCTCTGACAAGCCATTTCTTCTCCTATTTAGAGCCTAAAGGAAGTAAAGGAAGTCAGGTATTTCTGTATGTTGCAGATAGTTCCTCTAAGGAAGGTCAGTGCAACTTAGAAATATAATTAGGTCTGTGTCATAGGAAGTGGTTGTTTCAAATGTGCGGGATGTTTGTCAACTGATTGTGGAGGATCCTGTATATATTGCTTAGATATGAAGAAGTTAGGAGGCCCAGATAGAAAAGAGAAAATGCATTTTTAGGAGGTGCACTGAAGTTCCACACCACGTAAAAAGCAAATGTATACATCAGTAATATAGATTTTAATTTCCTAATGTTTTATAGAAGACTCTAAGAGAACTTCTTCAGTCTAATAATTACAACCAATTTGCAGTACAGAAAGTAATGCTGAGCTGTATTGTTATAGTAATTAGTCTGAATTAGTGAATATTTTTATCACATATATCGCTGACGGCTGGACTATTTTTTACAGAGCCACTCTAGACAAATGCATTCAATTAGTGGTGATGGAAATTGCTTGTTTCGTGGCATATCGTTTATTCTCTTTGGAACTGAGGATAACCACTTTCAAGTACAACAGTCCTGTCCAAGTTTGTAGCATTGAACAGTAGTCATACTGCTATCCTTTAACTGTGGAACAGCACACAATGAAGATGGAAAACAACAGTGTTTGGGGAAGTCATGTTGAACTATTTGGCTTGTCATTGTATTTTGACAAGCCTGTTTTTGTTTTTGTGGATAAAGGACATAACAGCTATTACTGGGGCAAAAATGTATTTAAAGCGAGAAGATAATTTGTTATTTCCAACAGACTTTGAACTCAGTATTAAAACTAAAATTAATCAATTTGAACTATGCCATGTAAATAATAACCATTATGATATTTGCTTATGCACTGATAGATCCTTTCCTGAACAGCAACCTTATCAAAGTAACACAGCCTCATCATTTGATAAAAACTATGTTTAAAATCAATTCATCAATTACTTAAATTTGAATATTTTGTAGGATTCAATAGTTAATTATCTAGTACAATCATTTTATTACAAAATATTGAGCCAACCTTAAACAAATTGCAACAAAAGCAAACTCCAGCCTATTAGGTTCTTTATAATGTCCTCCTCTATAACAGCAAAAAAACGTCTAAAGGAATCCTCCTGGGGGAATGTGATGAAAAACACTAAAATGTGAAAACTTAATTATTATTTAAGAGTTTTTGGTATTTTTTGTCATACCTTCATTGTGATACTACTTACATCAAATGCCAATATATAGATAGCTCTCAAAAGGCCAACAATTTAATACTAAAATTACCTAGAGATCAATAGTGAAGGTTTGGTTTATGGGTGTACTAGCTATACAATTCTAGATTCGTTTTTGCAATGGAAACATCACCAAAACAATCCTTGTACTAGTTCACTCTCTCTTAATAAATATGATACATTTATAAACTATTCATTAGATCTCTTTTACAATTCTTGCTGTTTTTTGTTTTGTTTGTTTTTTGTTGTTGTTGTTGTTGCTATTGTTGTTGCTGTTACTACTACATAAAGAATAGAATGAAACTGCCCTGCTGGTGGGTGCTAGCTATGCTTTAATTAATAAATATAGACCAGCAGACTTGCCGCTGAATATCAAACTAGCATGTCTTAATGTCCTCACTAATACTTAGGGAGCCAGCTATTGCTCATGGAAATGCTTCATATCTCTAAATAATATAACAACACAGAGAAAAACTATAGACATGCAAATGTATGACTTAGCTACAAATCCTAGATCTTGGGATGGTAGCTTTTATTTATCATAATAAAGTTTTGAATGACCAAGTGCTTATCACACAAATGGGAGTATTTTTTTTTAAAGAGTGGGTGCATTCAGATTTAATAGTACTAATTTTATTAGCATATGTGGCTGTGTTGTTTATAAGCAAAACTGATTCTCAAGATGTACTCCCAGAATTTTTAGAGATTAATATGGTTTGGTAATTTTATAATTGTTTTAGAAAACAATAAATTTAATCATTGCATTCACAGTAGCAGTGATTGTTAGAATTGTAATATTATTGTTAGCTAATAAACTTGACAATAGAAAAGCAATTGTAAATCTGCTACAAGTATGTGCTTTCCAATATATAATATTATTTACAAGGGTCATCAGTAACTAGTTTGCTGGTGAAGTGTAGTTAGCTATTAGCTACAATGTGGTAATTGTTTTTACTTTCAGAATAACTATGCCATCATTGGATGCAAGTGGAGGTGTCAACTTGTGTATGCATTATGTAAGTGGTAGTTAAGTGTGTTTATGTGCATACACATGTGTAATTGGTGGTGTGTGTATGTGTGTGTTTTGAGGATGGCAGTCACTGTCTGTAGCAACTGCTGGACAACAACAACAAGGAAAAGAGGAGGTGCTCGGACATTGCAAAAGGTGCCCACACAGACACCAAGAATTAAGGGCACAGGAGTGACTGAACCAGAATTACATTATGGGTATTATTCATGGTTAACCTAATGGACTTTATTAATAGCAAATATTTCTTATTCTAACAGCCAATATTGTTAATTAAAACTTAACCCGACATTTCGACTCTTTAGGGGTCAAAGAGGACTTTGGCAAGAAGTTGAAATGTCGGGTTAAGTTTTAATTAACAATATTGGCTGTTAGAATAAGAAATATTATAATTGTTTCAGCCGAGAATGACTGAATCATGGACTTTATTAACGTAGTTATTGTCAAGTAGTGTCATTATTTATTTGTATTTATGCGCCTGCTCAGCCCTTGTTCTTTCATTTTACTGTGCAACTTGTTGTACTGTCCCTTATGAGTCTATAATCTGAACCTAAAGGGAAGGAAACCAGTGCACTGGGAAGATTAAGTGAGGGAGAATTAAGGAGAATAGCCTGGTGGCAGCAAACTCATAAGCCCCAGGTGCGTGAGATCAAGAGCCATAGCTAAGTCCTGATAGTTGACCTCCCACAATAAGTTCTGATGTTATAAGGCTGGTTTGATAGCTACACTCATTCCTTTTCATTATTTTTACACACTAATGAGTGAAGCAGAATCTGAATCTAGAGTAACTGCTAAGGAGTGTGTTAGAACTGCAGAATCTGGAGCGTCTGAGTATCAGAATCAAACTTAAATCTGCAGTATCAGAGTCAGAACCAACTATATTAAATTTATTTAATTATTATCCAAATCATCTGCTGAATCTGTAAAAGTAGAATTGACTGAATCTGCCAAATTAGATTTGCAAACCACTGTATGTTCTATGTCTACTGAATCTACTGAAACAACCAAGTCTGGTTTCCAATAATACTGAAAGAATACGAGAGGTTTTTTTTCTCCATATGGCTCACAACCCCAGCACCAGATTCATTCTACATTTCAAACAAATGACTTTTTCAGTTCTTGATGCGTTCACCAAAAAAGATCATAATTATTTTGACCACTCTCCAGATTAGCCATGTGAGCATGTTTATTATCTTGAGAATTTTACTACATAATGACAACACTTAGTTTAACAACTAGCTGTGTAGCTTGCTGGTGGCTGAAACTTATAATACAGTGTGATTCAGGAAACACAAACAACTGAGTTAGTTGTGAGCCTATAATGAAAAAATAACCTCTGGCAGTAGCAGGTATTGTAGTGGTTTGAAGGAGAGAGTGGGTACATTTAGAGGTATAAAATGTTAGTGAATTTTGCTTTCTATAATACATGTACATAAAGATTATAATAAAATTAATGCAAATGCAAATACAAAAATCAGAATAAAGTCTAAACAGTTTACTAAGTCGTTCAATAATAGCTCAATAAACATATAATTTCATTTTCGTGAGATATATATCTTCTTCACTAGGAGCTGCATTTAGCACAATAGACATCTTAAGGTTGTCTTCTGAGGATTGTGCTAGTTCTCTATAGAAAACAGGAGGTTCATTGAACTGGCAGCAGGTGCTATTAAAAATACAACCTTTACCATCCCATAAAGGAATGTCCAAGAAGATAGTAGAGTGTGTAAAATTTCCACTGTTTCCAGAATCACAGAAATAATGGGAACCCACAAATTCTGGCAACTTAAACTTCCACTTCTCATAAGAACAGGGGCAGCCCAATCTAATGTTAATGGCAAGCTGCTGTGCGCCTGCTGCGAAAGTCCAAATGTGGCCTTGACTATAAGAAGATCCATGCCAAATGATAGTCCCGTCAACATACTGCAATGGGGTTTGAATCAAAAAAGGTGGGCCCAAACCCATCTGTGGAGCCTTTCTGAATACCCACAATTGTTCCACAGATATTTCTGTAAGAATGCTTAACTGTAAAAGAAGCAGTCACACTCGTTTGACTTCCTGAACGCCCACAGCTCCTGACTGGAGAAGAAAACAGAGTAAAATTATCAGGACACTCCATACTGTCATTAGACATATCCAAATCAACCACTTCAGTCCAGCCAGGTCCTCCACAGTTGCGAGGCTTGCCATAACGCTGATTCAAGTATGGATTTACTTCGTTACTTAAAACTTCCTCAATTTCCATTTTGGTTTTATTTAGACTAAGGGAATTACATGCTTCGTCATTCGTGAAAGCGGCAGAAACTGGAGAAATGGGAGCTGGTATAGGTGACTGAGCAGCACTCCAACAAATCCAGGCAAAAAGGTACAGAATGTAGAAATCATAATTCAGCGAAGCGAGCTAAGCGAGATGAGCTGACTTAGAGTCCGCCATATATATATATATATTTGGCGAGCGAGCGCAACGAGCGAGACACTTACAGGGGTGGTGTCACGCGAAATTTGGTCCCCCGCCAAATACGGTCCGGCCGGACTGAAATTGGCAGCCAAAATAGGTCCGCCCTGCTAATTTCGGTCCGCCCGGGTGTGCTCGAATTAAATAAAAATTTGAATTATAGAAGCTTGGTGGATTCCAATCCTGTGGTTGATATTGACGCCGATAAGGACGTACTTTTGTTGTTGTTGTTGTTTTACTGGGTCTTATTGTTAAAAATTTGAGATAACACAAATTAACCAAAACTACAGTCAATTGATAGTATAACTAAAACTATTCATAATATTGAAGACAAATTAGCTAAATCTTCAAGGGAAAAAAACTTAAACTAAGCATTTAAGATACTTTAAGTATAGTCTACCCCTTTTCAGTACTGGAATCTCTCAACTAAACCACACTAATAGCATTATTGGTTATGACTTAGATTATACCGGAATTAAAAGGGAGATACTTCAGTTTGGATATACATGAAGGCATTTACAAGTTTCAAAGAATATTTACAATTGTATAAATTTGCAATAGATAGCGATGTACTAGCTTTTTAGATAACTGGGTTCCAGAGTTTCTAACAGGAATGTTTGTTGGAGATATAGCTATATGTTTTTCCACACCAAAATACATCATCTAAAGTTTATAATTATTGAGACCTGATTAACCAAAGGGCTGTTCAGAACATTAAAAAAAAAAGCTTTAGTTAAAAATGTTACTGTTCCAGTTAAATGTTACTATTAAAAATTGTGATTAAAAAAGGAGAAAACTTCATAAAGACTTTCATAACTTATGTTCGTTACATTACTGATTTGGATGAGAGATCTGAATTCTAGCATCATGCCACAGTGATCCCACCTCTGGACATTTAGGCACGAAAAATACTTTATCAAGAGTTAGTGAGCGGTTTATGTGGCAGGGAATGGTCAATGATGTTAATAAATTGGTAAGCAAATAAATAAACTCATACAGAAGTGAGTGTGGTCAACTGATGACAAAGAGTGTTGTTATTTTTTAATTGTGATATATCCAGGTTAGTAATTGTGATCTGTGCCATGGCAAATTAAGCCAATCTACTCCAGAGCTCCATCCAGTACCAGTTGTGTCACCATGGCACCACATTGGTATTGACTTCATTGGCCCCATCTCTCCTGCATCACATCAAGGAAACAGATACATCTTGACTTTCACAAATTTTGTTGAGGAAATTCCTATGAAACGTAAATATTTTGTAGCTGCTGCATTGTTCAAGGTAGTCAAACATATGCACTATGATGAAGTCTTGAAGCTTATAATTTATTGAATATACTATTATAGGTATTTATGAGAATGGGAATTTGAAAGGTAAACTCATCAACAAGAAGTACTAAAGAGCAGTCTTAACATACTATAACTATACTGATATAACTCACCACCTCCAGTTTCACACAATTGATTTTTTTCCTCTGGGGCTAGGTGGGACTAAATTTGGCAAAGCGGACCACATCTGGCAGCCATATTTAGTCCGCCCGGACCGAATTCGGCAGCCAATTGTGGTCCCGGACTGTTTTTAGCAGCCAATTTCAGTCCGGGGGACCGATTTTGGGTAGGACCCGATTTGGCGTTACAGTAACACAATTGAAAATCGGGGATGTTTGTTGGCGAGCGAGCGAAGCGAGCGAGAAGACCCTTTTCCAGACTCGATTTCAAAACTTCGCCGTTTTATGGGGGGATACTAAGTGCCGATTGTTGGTTGTCAAGAGCCATTGGTAGTCAGAATGCCGTATCTGTAGAGTTAATATGTTTTAATCTTTTAATGTATTAGTTTTGTACGATTTATAAATACATTACGATATTATTGTGTATTAGCACATACGTGCTTCACTACATAGGGCAGAGTCACCACACTTTATACTTTACATTGCTTGACATGTTATAGGAATGTACCACTACTGTTACATAAAGTAGAGCTGGTTATAGGAGTGTACAAATACTGTTACTCGAAGTACAGCTAGTTTTAGAAATGTACCACTACTGATACATAGAGTATAGAGGAGGTTATAAAGATGTACCACTACTGTTACATAAAGTAAAGCTGGTTATAGACATGTACCTTTACTGATACATAGAGTAAAACTGGTTATATAAATGTACCACTACAGTTACATAGAATAGAGCTCGTTATAAAAATGAACGACTACTGTAACGTAAAGTGAGCTTGTTATAGAGATGTACCACTACTGCTACATAGTTTTGATGATTTTTTTGTTTTTAACAATAGTTACAACTAGCTATGCACAATAGGTCTCCTCACTGAAATGATCTCTGATGTTTTGACTAATGGGTTTCTTTTGCAGGAATTCTGGACTCTTATTAGCAGTTTGTAACTCATGGTAAATTATATAAACTTGCTGTTTACTGTCATCACATGTGAATTCCTCTTACACTGAAACCGGAACTCCTCCTTCTAAGCGAAGCCGATTAGAAATGTCTCAAGATCTGATTATAATAATGTACTGCCACTGTTACTTAAAAGAGAGCTATATATAAAGATGTACCACTACTGTTACATAAAGTAGAGCTGGCTATAGAAATGTACCACAACTGTTATATAAAAAATAAAAGGTATGGTACATTTCTATAACCCACTCTACTTTATGTAACAACAGTGGTACATATTTATAACCAGCTCTACTTTATGTAACTGTAGTGGTACATGTTAATAATTAGCTGTACTCTATATAACAGTATTATTATCAACTCTACTCTATGGAACAGTATTGCTACATTCCTTTACTAGTTGTGGTACAATCTATGAGTTAGATGATAATGCAGGATGTACCTGGAGTGGTACACAAGAACTAGCTTACAACACTTGTAGTATGATAAATAACAATAATGGAGTTACCTCGGGGGCTAGAGCTAGGGCTAGAGCTAAAGACTTACATGTGTACCGATTGTACACTTTCATGTTTATTATTGTTATTTATCATACTACAAGTGTTGTAAGCTAGTTCTCGTGTACCACTCCAGGTACATCCCGCATTATCTTCTAACTAATCTAGCAAATTTGCACTTTTTTCTGCAACAACATAATCGATTTTCAACACTATTTTTAACTGTATATATAATTACCTTTAACCTTTAAAACGTTATCATAACCCTAGCCTATACCTGCCATAACCCTGATCAGATGTAGCAAGACCTTTTACCTAATTGCTACACACGAAACAGTGTGTAGTGTGTTTGTGTAAGGAATACTTCATGCTATGTAGCTATCAAGTTCCCCTTGATTTAAACAAATATATGGGCATTGTTAAGAATAAATTTTAACATTACACAGCAATCAAGCAATACAATTTTGAAAAAAACAAACAAACATTGTTACTGATAGAGAGACATGATAAATACATAACATAACACGCTAATGTCCATTGATGATGATGATGATGAATTAAGATAGTATAATGACTCAAGACTGTCTGCAAAAAAATACCAGTCCAAGGCTGCTGTTGATGATGATTGATTAAGACTGTCTGCTAATAACGAGGGAGCAGGAAACTTTAACCGAATATTTTTTTCTTGCTCAGGACAGTCATAACTCTTAAATACAACAGGAGATGAAAAATTCCAAATCCAATTCATTATACTCATAATCAATTACCATATTAGATCCTTTTTCTTGCGAAAGCTTCCTGTGGGTTAGAACATAAAGGCTGACTTTTTCTGTACCATTGTGTACAAAAAAAACTACTCCTTCAGAGCTTTCTTGGGCAGATAACATAATTTCTTTACATTGTATGTCTTGAATCTTGATGACAAAAAACAAATAAAGTAGAGCCCCCATTGCTCCAACTGTTGCCATCTGTAGCTCTTTTTTATCTGCTTTGATCAAGACAGTAGGAAAAGGGTTGTCAAATGTAGTCAATGGTGGTGGTGAACCACGATGTGGTTTGTTGGTGGGCAGACAAAAAACCTCAAAACTAATCTGTCCAAAAATTAGTCAGAAACTTTGTTCCCAAACGTATTCATATAGTATTACCCACTGCTAATTCTTCATAACAATACACTTATAAGGCGTACAGTATGAGTCCAGTCCACACAATCTACACTGCTCCACCTTGATTAACCCTTCCGTTCCGGACTTAAATTTTAAACTAGCGGCCGATCCTTTACCATAGGTCTCCAAGTGTGAATAGGGTCGCCAATTACAAGTTATGACGTCATAAATTATTACGTTTTGTGACGTAGATTACCGCAACGTGGCGGAAAAGGCATTCATTCATCAAAATATGGCGACTAGAGGTCTTAGGGATATTCATCAGTCTCCGTACTTAACAGGTAAAAATTCTAGAAATTGAATGACACTAGGAAGTAGGGCAAGCTAGTTTACACATTTGGATTTAAAAGCATAGGGTGTCTAGCAAAAACTGGCTAGAGCAAGGTGTAGTAGTCTCGCGAGCCAGACCCTTTACCGATTTGTGGTGGGGAAAAGGGTCTAGACAAACTCAATACATCGAGTTGTTCCATGTGATTTTTGAGCTCTGGGCTCAGTTGACTTGACTGATTTTTGGGCTCAGTTGACTTTGACTGATTTTTGGGTCTTGCTACATCTGATGAGGGTTATGGCAGGTATAGGCTACGTCATGATAAAAAGGTTTAAAAGGTTAAAAATAATTATACAGTTAAGGAATGGTGTTGAAAATTTAACTTGTTGTTGCAGAAAAAGAAGCAAACGTGATTTGGAAAGATATTAAAGGTCTGAAATTTCATTTTGTGCAAGTGACTAAACCTTTCTCCACAATTACCAAGTTATCACAGCTAACGCTACAACACAAAAATGTAGGCAAGACTTTTCTGGAAGTGATGGTGGACTTCAACGAGGATTTACTGACGAAGGGTTCTGTGGACGACACAGTTGTCAATAATGCATTGAATCCTTTACTTCGCACACTTAAAGATAAGAGCATACGCCTAGATAATGATGAAGAGTCAATAGAGTCACAGGTGCTGCATGAATATGTGGACAAAATATTCCAATATATTTCTAGCTCAATAACACTGGAGCCAAGAATTCATCACGTTTGGGTTGATAGTGTGTTTTACAATAACGATAAAGTGGTATGTGGAAATTTGGGCATGGGGTGCAATGAATCCACATGGTATGGTACCGTTGACGGGCGCCTAAGAGGCCAAGATCCAGATGGTGGTTCAACTTCATTAATTACAGTACAAGATGAAGTAGAAAGTGATGGTTCAAGTATGGTCTTTGAAATAGAAAGAAAAAGTCGACATTTATCTCAAGCTATAGGTTCAGTTGTATTATCTTCGTTTGTAGAACACAATTTGCACAAAGATCTGAACTCTCTTGCGCCATTATTCTTATTAAACTGCCAATCACTGCAGATATTAATGTACGACTGTAAGGCTGACGTGTTATTGATTTCGGACAAAAAAATTTTCAGGGAAAACTATAAGGTTAATAAAGGGTTTATTCTATTGTTATTTATCTTTATTAATCACAGGTATGTTGTAAAATGTAAGCTAGCAGTTTACCGCTTGAATATGTTTAAGTTAATAATGCATATTAGTACATAATTTTGAAAAGGAAATGCTAAAAGATTAAGAAAACAGTTACAATGAAGTAAAGATTTATTTGGTTCAAATATTTGTAATTCTTAAATTTAATATTTTTTCAAAAATGTTTAAAGTTACTTTATTATAACTTACATATTTTCTATTTAAATTCTAGAATATTTCTGAAAAAAATTACTACACCAACATTGCCGACTTCAAACATAAAGTCATTCTTATCAACTCACAAATGCTTGGATAGTTTTGAAAAACTCTCTGATAAGACCATTAATTGGAACACCGGTGTAGGAGGATATACTTCAGGCATAGCCAGTAGTGATGATGATGATGAGAAAGACTATCATGACTGTTTTGAGCCCGTACCAAAGAGAAGGAAAACTTAGTCAACCACAATTTTTAGTTTTATTCTTTAGCTAATAAAAAGTCACTCTATTCTTTGTCTTGTTCCATTTGTTTGTTTTTTGTTGTTGTATTGGTACATTTAGATAATTAACTCCACCTCCAATCCAATCTTTGCCCAACTAGTGGACCAAACCACCTGGACAGAGGATTATCTGGGAATTTCTTGCTGTTTTGGATATAAAGATGTATTACTACTGTTACATAAAGTAGAGCTTGGTATACAAATGTACCACTACTGCTACATAGAGAGAGCTGGTTATAGAAATGTACCACTATTTTTACATAAAGTAAAACTAATTATAGGAGTGTACCACTACTGTTACATAGAGTAAAACGGGTTTGAAATTGTACAAACGGTACACATGTAAGTCTTTAGCCCTAGCTCTAGCCCCCAACACCAGCACTACAGAATTTACAAATCGTACCACCTATTATACCATCAAAATTACATTATAACTTAATTCTTGTGCCGTGTAACATATTGTACCACTTGTTGTATGAGACTAGAATAGCACGGATAAAGTGTTGCTATATATACTTTTTCATTTATCTTGTAAACAAAATATGGTACATGCAGTACATTTCAAAACAAGCAATCAAGAATTGAAAAACTAGTGTTACATGTGGTGCAAGTTTTACAATTAATGGAATATTGCTTTTTCAAAATAGGCAATTTTGTTCTGTGGCATACCACCTTGTGGTACGTGATGTAACACATTTGATACAGGCTTAATAAGTGATTATGCATTAAACACACTACTTCACATAGGTGGTACATCAAGTGAATCATTTCTGGGTTACGTCTCTTTCACAAAGTAGGTGGAGCTCTAATAATTTTCAGAAATGATTCAACTACATCATGCTAAGATAATTAACTTTGTAAAAGTCTTACATTGAGCGTAATTTGTATCTGTGGATTTAATTGGCGAGCGAGCGAAGCAAGCGAGCAACTCTAAGATGTAGTCTATGGAAATCCTGAATACGTGGTCGTTTTGAATACGTCGTCGTTTAAACGCGCGCGCGCATTCCAAAACTTTGCTCGCTCGCCCAACCAATGCTACACGAGCATTTTCTAATATGTTCTAATCTTTTATTGGCGAGCGAGCGAAGCGAGCGAGCAACTCTAAGATGTAGTCTATGAAAATCCTGAATACGTGGTCGTTTTGAATACGTGGTCGTTTAAACGCGCGCGCGCATTCCAGAACTTCGCTCGCTCGCCCAACCAATGCTACACGAGCATTTTCTAGTTGTATTAGTTTTGTACGATTTATAAATACGTTACGATATTATTGCGTATTAGCACATACGTGCTTCATTACATAAGGCAGAGTCACCACACTTTATACTTTACATTGCTTGACATGCACAAACACATTTTGCTTAATCATATTATTTCCAAGTGTGTGTCTAGGTTCTGCTTTGCATGAGGGTAAAGTTAACTTAACGAGATTCTACTGTAAAGCTTAACTGAACGGGTTACGTCTCTTCCACAAAATAGTTAGAGCTTTAATAATTCTCAGAAATGATTCAACTAGCTACATCATGCTAAGATGATCAACTTTGTAAAAGTCTTACATAGAGCGTAATTTGTATCTGGGAATTAATATGTTCTAATCTTTTAATGTATTAGTTTTGTACGATTTATAAATACATTACAATATTACCGCATAATAGCTCATACGTGCTTCATTACATAAGGCAGAGTCACCACACTTTATATACTGCATTACATGACATGTCCAAACACATTTTGCTTCATAATATTATTTCCAAGTGTGTGTCTAGGTTCTGCTTTGCATGAGGGTAAAGTTAACTTAACGAGATTCTACTGTAAAGCTTAACTGAACGGGTTACGTCTCTTCCACAAAATACTTAGAGCTCTAATAATTCTCAGAAATGATTCAACTACATCATGCTAAGATAATCAACTATGTAAAAGTCGCTAAGGAGGCTACTATTACTCTAGGGAAGCTGAAGTAAGTACGTAATTCCATATTTTGTTAGCTAAATATACAAAAATAACTCTGGCCTTTCTTTTATGTAGCTAAGAGCTTGTTGTCAACAGTGACTGATAAATTCGAATAGTCAGAATGGCTTCAATTCGATACTATTGAAGTTACCACTGCTCAATGAGGTAAGAAAGTAATTTTGTATTTGTGTCCCAAACTTCACTAAACAGAATCCTCTTGTTTAGCGACTATTACCCGTATCACCTTAGAAATTGAATTGTTTACCGCTTTGAATTGTTTTGCGGGTGCAGTTAAAACGCAAAAACTTAGGGGAGCTCCATTTCTATTCGAATTAGTGGCGGTGATAAGTTAATACGCTATTCGTCACAGTTATAAGCCCTACTCAACAGCATTTACTTGAAACTTCATTGTCCACTAGACGAACCACGAAGGTAAGTCTTGCGTAGGTATGTTCAGTTGTGTGAAAGTATTGTGCGTTACAACTACTATTAAGAATATCACAAAGAAAAATTTATATAACGTGACTTGATATTGTTGCTTCTTTTTCAATTCAAACAGTTGCGGGGAGCGGTTACTATGGCATTGAATCCCCTTTACCGCATATACTTAATTTAAAAACTCGACTTTATTCAGCGAAGCGAGCGGAGCTGACTCTCTAATGAGTTCGCGATATATATATATATTTGGCGAGCGAGCATAGCGAGCGAGACACTTACAGGGGTAAAAATGAAAAAATCGGGGATGTTTATTGGCGAGCGAGCGTAGCGAGCGAGACAGTATTAGGGGTGGATAATGCAAAATCGGGTATATGTTATATGTATATATGTATATAATATGTATGTATGTATGAATTGTACGTATGCCCTTTAAAAGCGCGCGCGGGGAACTTTTTTTCTCCAAAAACACGGCTTTTTAGGCTTGACCCCACTTTATTCTGAAACTACAGCATTAAGCAAGCCTTACTTTATACTTAAGCGAAGAAGTGAAAGAAAATTCCTGCAAAAACGCTTGCTTTTCAAGAAACAAAAAGTTGATTCGACCGGTTACTATGGCATTGAAGACCCTTTTCCAGACTTCATTTCAAAACTTCGCCGTTTTATGGGGGGATACGGAGTGCCGGGTGTTAGTTGTCAAGAGCCGTTGGTAGTCAGAATACTGTAGTATTAATGCTAGGGAGGCTACTACTTCTCGAGGGAAGCTGAAGTCAGTACGTAATTCCATATTTGTTAGCTAAATATGCAAAATTAACTCTGGCCTTTCTTTTTTGTAGCTAAGAGCTTGTCAACAGTGACTGGTAAATTCAAATAGTCAGATTGGCTCCAATATGGTACTACAAAAGTTACCACTGCTCAAGAAAGTGAGGTAAGAAAGTAATTTTGTATTTGTATTCTAAAATAGATTGCCTTTGGTTTTTGTAGGTGAGAGCTTGTTGTCAAGTTCAAGGTAATTCAGATGGTCAAAGTAACTTCAATTGATACTACAGAAGTTATCAATACTCAAGAATGATGTAAGTAGTAATTCCATATTTGTTGGCTAAAATTACAAATAATAACACTGGTATATTTTTTATCGTAGCTGAGAGCTTATTCAAGAGTTACTGGTGATTGAGATTATCAGAATGGTTACGTTTGATACTACAAAAGTTACCATTAATCAGGTAAAAGAGTGATTTTGTATTTGTTTGCTGAAATCAAATGTCATATCTGCTATTATAGTGTTTGCATGAAGTAAGCTAAAAATAGTAACATTTTATGTTACCTAGCTATCAGGCTCGCTCGCCATTTGTGCTCAAGCACACCACTAGTTTATTTGTATATATGTTTGGACGTACGTATGTCATTTTGTACTTTGACCCTCGCGTTTTTGTGTTAGTTATTTGTTCGACCCCGTCCCAAATTGCACTAAACAGAATCCTCTGGTTTATCGATCAGTACCCGTATCACCCTAGAAATTGAATTGTTTACCGTTTTGAATTCTTTTGCGGGTGCAGTTAATACTTGAAAACTTAAGGGACTTCCATTTCTATTCGAGTTAGTGGCGGTGGTAAGTCAATGCGCTCTTTGTCATGGTTATAAGCCGTGGCACAGTATTTACCTGAAAAAAGTCTGTGTAGGTGCATGTCCATCTGTGTCAAAGCATTGTGTGTTACAACCACTACTTAGCTAAAGAATATCACAAAGAAAACTTTTAAATAACGTATATTGTTTTGTTGTTGTTATTTTTTCCTTCAATTCAAGCAGTTGCAGAGAGTTGTTACTATGGCACTGAAATCCCTTTAATCAGGTAAGAGAGTGATTTTGTATTTGTTTGCTGAAATCAAATGTCATAACTGCTATTATAGTGTTTGCATGAAGTAAGCTAAAAAATAGTAACATTTTATGTTACCTAACTATCAGGCTCGCTCGCCATTTGTGCTCAAGCACACCACTAGTTAGGTCTAGAAATTGTTTTTGTTCTTGCGTGGGCGTACGTGTGTACCCTTTCTCTTACGCACTTGCGCGGGCCGGGTAACCTTCTTAGCAACATTTTGTTTTGTTTTCCCGCCGTACGAAGTAGCTATGCCCGGTAGACAAAACGTTAGAAACGCTCGGTCAAGAGCTTTGAGGGCGTTAGAAACTCCTGAAGAAAAATTAGTAAGGAGAGCGATAAGAAATGAAAAAGACAGGGCGAGGAGGAGAGCTAAAACGAAACAGAAAAAGGTAGCAAAGTAAAGAATCTGACAGTATTTTGTAGCCACACCAAGCATGCATAAAATAGCTGCAATTACAGGGAACATGCATCGCTCGCTTCGCTATTTTGTGCTTAGAGCACATCACTAGTTTTAGTAGCTTGAGTGTTAGCTAGTTGTTAAAATCAATCATTTATTTAATAATAGTGTAGTTTAAGGCTCGCTCGCCATTTGTGCTCAAGCACACCACTAGTTAGGTCTAGGAATTGTTTTTGTTCTTGCGTGGGCGTACGTGTGCACATTTTTTTCTACGCGCTTGCGCGGGCCGGGTAACCTTCTTAGCAACATTTTGTTTTGTTTACCCGCCGTACAAAGTAGTGAAGCCCAGTGAAACAAATTCTGCGAGACAAAACGTTAGAAAAGCTCGGTCAAGAGCTTTGAGAGTGTTAGTATGCATGGAATATCTGCAATTACAGGGAACATGCATCGCTCGCTTCACTATATTGTGCTATTAGAGCGCATCACTAGTTAGTTATGGAATAGCTTCATGGACTAATTTAGCGCTGCGACACCTAAAATACATTGTTAATGTAGGGCGGAGCTTGATCTCGCGCTAGCGGCTAACCCGGCCAGGGCCGGCTGTGGAAACGTGCATTCGTAATACAGTACTTTGGTGCGCTGCGTCCTTTAGCCTAAAAGACGCTAGCCCAGGATAGTAATTAAAAATTGTTTGAAGCTTAAAATGAAACACGTAAGATGACTCAAAGGCCAGAGTGGGTTGCAAAATGGTAGCTATTTCATATACAGCGCTCACTATATTTGAGTTTGAAATACTCAGTTTTGAGTTAGGTGCAGTTTCTCTATTATTTGAGATAATTGTTTTTATTTCTTTATATCATAGTCTTACCACCATAATTGAAGTGTCATCGGAAGAAACTGGGCACTCCTAAGTTAAAATAAAAGTTTGCACCACTAGATGTCAGTTGAAGCCTAGACTTGTACCTGTGCATGGTATAATTGGTCCATTGATAAGCAGTGTTGTGTGTAATGTATTAATAGAGAAAATAACAACCATTTAAATGTCTTCACTATTATGAAGCCTTTCTTTCAGTGATTCTCCCCAGCATGTAAGACCATTTCAGTTTATCTTAAAAGCTATGACTATAAAGGTGAAAAAATAAGCAATCTTACACAAGTATTTCTGGTGAATTTTAATAAAATGACTAGACTTTGCCCAGGATACTGAATTGTTCAAATTAGAGAACTATTGCTGCTTACTTATTCTTACTTCCTTGATTGGGTATGTATATAGCTGCACACTAACACTACATCATGCACAGCTTCTTACTGGTGCAATTAGCCATATAGTGATACAGTTTTGAATGTTTTCCTGTAGGAATAGTTTGAAAGATCAAAACCACAAGTAGATAAATACATACACATTCACAAGTAGATGTACACTCACGAAATCAGCATGCACAGAACACTACTGGCCCACTCTATGTGATGGGGTCGGGTTATAAGTTTAGTTTCCTTCAAGTTGAGCACATTTTAGCAAACACTATAACTCATACCAAACTCAGATGTAGTGTCTCTGATCAGACCCTGTACCATGCCCACACTCAATAATAACAAAAATGAAAGGGATCAGACAGACTAGATTAACCCTGTAGGTGTGAACATTTGCCCCACAAATGTCTGGAGTAATTACTAGCTATACAGCCAGAAGGATGACATATTTACACTCTGAAGGATCACCAAACTCATCAGAAAGTGAGTAGGAAGGGGGGGGAACCTGCTAGCATATCGTGTTATGTGCATTTTATAATTTTGCAGAAATTAAAAAATCTCAAGAAAGTATAAATTTAAAATAAAATGCTAAAATAAAAGGGAAAGACAGAAATCTTACAAATTCTGAGGACTTGTTATAAAATGACTAGACTTTACCCAATTTAGTTAGACACCGGAATTGTTCAAGCTAGAAAAGAACTATTGCTATTGACTTGATCTTACTTCCTTGTGGAAGCCTTGAAATTCCTGACTTATATAATAGCTATATTGTTTTATTTTGGCGTGGTTTCAATATTATGCTTAGTTGAAATGATTTAATGTAGAATGGTTTCGTGTAGGAATAGTCTGAGAGATCAAAACAAACAACATACACTATTGAAATCATTGCATGTACTAAACAAATCAATGGATGAGGTCGGAATCAATGTGTCTATAAACAGTATACTTGCTTTGACTGAACATACAGCAAAGAATTAATGGGGGGAAACCCCTTTCACAAGCAGTTTGTGTCTTTCAACGTCTATACACGGAATCTTTGATTGACAGATATGTCTAACTATAGATAGAAAATTACACACATAATACAACACGACATTTAGCTAACTACCAACAATTAAATAACACTCTTTAAACAAAAACGAAAGTGAGATAGCAAATTCTTCTTATTTTAGACGTGTTAAAAGTTATAAATTCAAGTTAGGGAGAAATGTAAAGTTATAGCTATTCTTGTGATAAATATATATTCTTCAACCAGGAGGTGAATTAAGCTATTATAGTCATCTGAAGGTTGTCTTCTGAGAATTGTACTATTTCTCTATAGAAAACAGGTTTCATTGAACTGGCAGCAGGTGCTATTAGAAATGCAACCTTAACCATCCCATAAAGGATGCTATAGTGTGTAATGTATTTAAAAAAGAAGATAACAACAACAACCATTTAAATGCCTTCGCTATTATGAAGCCTTTCAGTGATTCTCCCCAGCATGTAAGACCATTTCAGTTTATCTTCAAAGCTATGACTATATAGGTGAAGAAATAAACAATCTTACACAAGTATTTCTGGTGAATTTTAATAAAATGACTGGACTTTGCCCAGGATACCTGAATTGTTCAAATTAGAGAAGAACTATTGCTGCTTACTTGTTCTTACTTCCTTGATTAGGTATGTATATATAGCTGCACACTAACACATCATGCATGGCTTCTTACTGTTGCAATTAGCCACGGTTTTGAATGTTTTCCTGTAGGAATAGTTTGAAAGATCAAAACCACAAGTAGATAAATACATACACATTCACAAGTAGATGTACACTCACGAAATCAGCATGCACAGAACACGACTGGCCCACTCTATGTGATGGGGTCGGGTTATAAGTTTAGTTTCCTTCAAGTTGAGCACATTTTAGCACACACTATAACTCATACCAAACTCAGATGTAGTGTCTCTGATTAGACCCTGTACCATGCCCACACTCAATTATAACAAAAGGAAAGGGATCAGACAGACTAGATTAACCCTGTAGGTATGAACATTTGCCCCACAAAAGTCTGGAGTAATTACTAGCTACTGAAACTTAGAAGTACAGCCAGAAGGATGACATATTAACACTCTGGAGGGTCACCAAACTTATCAGAAAGTGAGTAGGAAGGGGAAAAAACCTGCTGGCGTATTGTGTTATGTGTGTGCATGTTCCTTATCTTTACTGATCTTTGCCGTATATCTACTTATTTTGTAATTTAGCAGAAAATTAAAAACAACTCAAGAAGATATATATTTAAATAAAATGCTTCAAAAAAGGGGAAATCTTACAAATTCTGAGGACTTCTAATTAATGACTAGACTTTACCCAATTTAGTTGGACACCGGAATTGTTCAAGCTAGAAAAGAACTATTGCTATTGACTTGATCTTACTTCCTTGTTGAAGTCTTGAAATTCCTGACTTATATAGCTACATTGTTTCATTTTATCTTACAGCATTAGTTGAAATGATGTAATGTAGAATGGTTTCATGTAGGAATAGTCTGAGAGATCAAAACAAACTAAATGCACTTTGAAATCATGCATGTACTAACAAAAATCAATGAATGAGGGATTTTACTCAAAATTAATGTGTCTAAAATTAGTATACTTGCTTTGAATGAGCATGTGCAGTGAACAATAATGGGGAAAAATTCCATTCACAAGCATTTTGTGTCTTTCAACGTCTATATACTGAAAGTTGGATTGAAAGAACTGTCTAACTATAGATAGAAAATCAAATACATAATATAACACAACATTTAGCACCAACAGTTAAATAAACATGCACTCTTTGAACAAAAACGAATATATGAGATAGCATTTTTTTCTTATTTTAACCTGTTAAAAGTTATAAGTTCAGGTTAGGGGGAAACGTAAAGTTCTATTCTTGTGATGAATATATTTTCTTCACCAGGAGGTGAATTAAGCTCAATAGTCATTTGAAGGTTGTCTTCTGAGGATTGTGCTAGTTCTCTATAGAAAACAGGAGGTTCATTGAACTGGCAGCAGGTGCTATTAGAAATGCAACCTTTACCATCCCATAAAGGATTGTCCAAGAAGATAGAGTAGAGTGTGCTAGCTATATAGTAGTGAAGTGTGTAATATATTTAAAAGAGAAGATAACCATCGTTTAAACGCCTTCACTGTTATTAATCAGTGATTCTCCCCAGCATGTAAAACCATTTCAGTTTATCTTAAAAGCTATGACTATAAAGGTGAACAAATAAACAATCTTTACACAAGTATTTAGTTTTAAAACAACTAGACTTAGCTCAATTTAGTTGGACACCTGAACTGTTCAAATTAGAGAAGAACTATTGCTGTTTACTTGTTCTTGCTTCCTTGATTTAGGTATTTATATTGCTGCATACTGACGATACATCGTGCATGGCTTCTCACTGTTGCAATTAGCCATGTATTGGTGGGTACAGTGTTGAATGTTTTCCTGTAGGAATAGTTTGAAAGATCTAAGCCACAAGTAGATAAATACATACACATTAACAAGTAGATGTAAACTCACAAAATTAGCATGCACAGAACATTACTGGCCCACTCTATATGATGGGGTCAGGTTATAAATTTAGTTTCCTTCAAGTTGAGCACATTTTAGCACACACTATAACTCATACTAAACTCAGGTGTAGTATCTCTGATTAGACCCTTTACCATGCCCACACTCAATCATAACTAAGGAAAAGGATCAAACAGACTAGACTAACCCAACATCTGCCCCACAAAAGTCTGGAGTAATTACTAGCTATATACTGATACTTAAAAGTATAGCCTGATGGATGACATATACACGCACTCTGAGGGTCACCAAACTTATCAGAAAGTGAATTGGAAGGGAAAAAACCTGCTGGCATATCGTGTTATGTGTATTTTGTAATTTTGAAGAAACTAAAAACCTCAAGAAGGTATGAATTTAAAATAAAATAAAGGGGAAAGACAGTAATCTTACAAACTCTTAGGACTTGTAATAAAATAACTAGACTTTACCCAATTTAGTTGGATACCGGGATTGTTCAAGCTAGAAAAGAACAATTGCTATTGATGTGGTGGATCCACCCACCACACACACAGTGCAGGACACTGTTATAACTATTGACTTTAATCATCCATATCCATCACCCACTGTAGCTAAGGTATGTTGTTCATGTGTCACCCTTTTATCAATTATTATTTGCGCTGACTCGTGCCTCACACACACACACACACACACACACATCCTGCCTCATGGTTTTCATGCTCATGCTCAGTGGTTTAATATAACTGTGGCCACTGACCATGAGCTTCTCAGTTGTACATTTGGTGCTTTATCTCATAATCCTTTGACAGACTTTAACTTCTGTGACGACTTGGGTTGTGGGAAGCCCTTACAAGCTTGGTCCTGTACAACTCTGGTGGCATGTGTCTCCCCCAGTTGCCACACCACACTTGGCGATCAGCGGTGGTCCCAGCCAGAATTAGACACTCTGTTTGCTGAGGACCAGTGGAGACGAACGACTATGCCTACTACTACTGCTTCTGTCCTACCATAGTCACTTGCAGTTTCCGAGTCAAGCCCATTGCAAGCATTTCGGCTGCATAAACCAACTCGAGCGTTGAGGGTTTCCGCTTCACTTCACTACTACTACTGCTTCTGTCCTGCCATAGTCACTTGCAGTTTCTGAGTCAAGCCCATTGCAAGCATTTCGGCTGCATAAACCAACTCGAGCATTGAGGGTTTCGGAAACCCTCAACGCTTGAGTTGGTTTTTCCGCTTCACTTCACTACTACTACTACTCTGTAACTGTGTTTGGTAACCTGTGTCAGTGTTTATATGTCACATTTTGTTGTATGAACGATTGTAAGCGTTGTTGTTTTTAGTTACAGCCTGTGTTTCACTGTTTCTTGTATTTCTTTCATTTCACTATGGCTTACAACGATAGGCCACACCTACGGCATACCCGGAACCGCCCACTCAGGATGGAATTTGTGGACATCGACAATTCATCAGCAACTTTCAGCGTTTCGCCTTCCCCCGCATCTAGTTGCAGCTCAGATTATTCCACTATTACAGCTCCCTCACTTAATTCAGCTTCATCAGACACCACCATTGTGGAGCTAGAACGGCTTGGTCTAGGAGAAGAGAGCACTCAACAGGATTCTCAACAGGAAGAAAAGGTACCTTCTTCAGAAAGCACTGGTGCCACACCCAATCCAACTATGCTGTCTCAGATAGAGAATTTGAAGAACCTGACTGAAAGAGCCAGAGCCTGTGAATTGGATCCACATATGCTTTTCCTTGCCGAGATAATGGCCAAAGCAACCACGCCCACAGTCACTCCCACTCAACAGCCGCAACACAATCATAGCAGGTATGACATTTTGGCTAAGCAAATAGGAGTAATGCAAGAGGGTGAAGATATCTTTGCTGTGCTTCATAGATTTCAGTATACCCTTAAAGCAAGTAATGTACCACAGCAGGAATATTTAAAAGCATTACCGGCAGTATTGGTTGGGCAGTATAAGGAAGCATATTTTAACAATGTAGAAGGGTGTCGGTCATATACACAAATGAGAGATACACTTCTAGCTGTTGGTGGTTACACAGCAAATGAGTGTTTAAATTCCTTTCCCTTAAAATACATGTAGGCCAGGTGGTAGCAAGTCTATTATGCAGTGGTTCAATATGTGGACATACAAGTTTGCAGTAATGCTAAATCACATGCCATTCCTAGATCACATGTCAGAGGCAGCCCTAGAGAGTGTTTCAAAGATATTTGCAGCTACTGCAGTGGCAGCTGGTATTCCCAATGATGTTAGAAATATTGTGTGCAAGAAGGCTTACCCTTCCATAAATTCCTTCTTGCAAGATATCACATCACTGTGTCCTAAGCCAGGCGCACAGGCCAGGCATGCCACGCCTCATCCATTCCAGTCTAACAATCACAGATCACAACCCTTTCACTACAGTAACAACCATGGCAATCAAACACACAGACAAAGGTATGGTAATGACCAATCCCATTTTAGGCAGTCTTATACTAGCCACACCCCTTATGGCAACAAGTCACACCGTCTACACAGAACTCCCTTGCTTGCAAATCCACAATCACAACGTGATGCATCTACTGTCACTTGCTTCAGGTGTAACAAGGTCACCACTACCTGTTAGGAAGAAAGATGGTGGAATTAGAATCGTGGTCGACTTCAGGAAATTGAACAAAGTCACCATACCTAATAAACCATTCACAATGCCATCCATTGATTTTGTTGTGTCTCAGCTTGGTGAAGCAAGGTTTCTGTCCAAACTGGACTTACTGAAAGGATTTCACCAGGTTCCATTGGCTGAAGAAAACAAACACCTCACTTCATTTTCTTGCCTACTAGGCAAATTCCAATACAGGGTAATGCCCTTCGGGCTCAGAAATGCACCTGCAACATTTCAGCTTCTGATGCAGTCGGTGTTGCTTGGACTGGAACAATTCAGCACAGCATACATAGACAACGTCATAATTTTCTCTGCCACTTTCAGTAAACATCTCGTACACATCTCCAAAGTGCTGGAAAGGCTAGCACAGGCAAATCTTACAGTGAAGAAATCAAAATGCAGCTGTATTTTCTACAGTTTCGACTTCCTTGGTTTCCGTGTGGGAAAAGGAAAACTCTCCATTCCAGCAGCTAGAGTTACTCAATTTGCCAATTTCTCACGACCTACTACCAAATCACAGCTCAGATCATTTTTGGGTTTATGTAATTTTTATGCAAAATTCATTTCCAATTTTGCTCACTTGTCATCTCCTTTAAATCAGTTACTTAGACGTGACTCGCCTGACAACTTACCAGGGAACGACGACTTGGACAAAGTTTTTCATACTATTATTAGTTCTATCACCCACCATACCTCACTGGTCATTCCTAATTGTGACGAAGCATGGTGTGTGTTTTCCGATGCCTCCTTGTGTGGCATAGGTGGTGTGTTATGTGTTTCCAGGTCTCAGTGCTGGGTGCCATGCTCTTTCTTCTCAAGGCAGCTATTGCCCAGGGAACAAAAGTTCGCAGCTACAGAGCTTGAAGCACTGGCATTGCTGGAGACGGGGGAACATTTCAAACTGTACCTTGCCGGAAGAGATTTCGTTGCTTATACAGACCATCAAGCACTGTTAGGCATTCTGGAGGGAGTGCCTTCATCTGCCAAATTGACGAGATGGAAACACAAATTGGCGGACTACTCCATCTCTACTGTCTACATCAAGGGAGAGCAGAATCCAGTGGCAAATGCACTGTCCAAGCAAGGATGGATACAACCATTGCAGCAGCTACATCAACACATCTCACTGCAGAAGCAGCCTATCCAGAATTATTCTCCTACTCCAGTGTCTTCTGACCAAGCACAGGCTTCAGAGGAGGGGGGAGGTCAGGTGGATCCACCCACCACACACACACAGTGCAGGACACTGTTATAACCATTGACTTTAATCATCCATATCCATCACCCACTGTAGCTAAGGTATGTTGTTTATGTGTCACCCTTTTATCAATTATTATTTGCGCTGTCTCATGCCTCACACACACACACACACACACACACATCCTGCCTCATGGTTTTTATGCTCATGCTCAGTGGTTTAATTATACTGTGGCTACTGACCATGAGCTTCTCAGTTGTACATTTGGTGCTTTATCTCATGATCCTTTGACAGACTTTAACTTCTGTGACTTGGGTTGTGGGAAGCCCTTACAAGCTTGGTCCTGTACAACTCTGGTGGCAGTCTACTGTGTCTAGCTCCCCCAGTTGCCACACCACAATTGACGTGATCTTACTTCCTTGTTGAAGCCTTGAAATTCCTGACTTACATATAATAGCTATATTGTTTTATTTTATCTTACAGCATGGTTTCAATAATATGCTTAGTTGAAATGATGTAATGTAGAATGGTTTCATGTAGGAATAGTCTGAGAGATCAAAGCAAACAACATACACTATTGAAATATTTGCATGTACTAAACAAATCAATGGGTCAGGAGGTTTACTCTGTATTGAAAATTAATGGAAAAATAATCCCCATTCACAAGCATTTTGCATTCTTACACAAATATCTGCGGAACAATTGTGGGTATTCAGAAAGGCTCCACAGATGGGTTTGGGCCCACCTTTTTTTATTCAAATCCATTGCAGTATTTTGATGGGACTATCATTTGGCATTGTAGAAGCCGGACTCCTACATGGAGAATGAACTCCTTAATCCTTTACTGTTATCTTGTTTCAGCTTAACTCATGCACATCTTTGTTTTCTGTTATTCATTTATTACTCCATTATCAACATTAGCGCCACTGACTATGTTCTAGAATTTTCTCTCCTTGCATGTGCTCTGTGTGTTGCCTGTTTTCTATTGGTCAGTTCAAAGTCATGTGTTTCTCTGGTGATCTCAGAGGCTTGGCCTATATAGGCATGACCCTCTGAGTTCTCTAGGTCTTTTTCCAGTCTGACATCTGAATACTCTTTTATAACTCTTCTATGTGAACTGGTACGGGTTTAGTGAAGTCCTAGTATATGAGATACAGTGATAGACTGGGAAGAGAACTGGTGGCGGCTACCCTTAAGCAGAACTGCACACTCAACATTTGGCGGCAGCGGTATTTGAACCTTGTCATTGAAGGCCTAAAGTACAGAAGTTATCAGTACGAATAGTGTTGGAGATGCTCTATACGACTTCAGAAGTGGCAACTGAATCGGTGACGAGTTGACATCGAATTGGAACTAGTTCTTCAAACAGGACTTTATTTTGTTTCATTTCTTTGAATTATTATTATTTTTGTACTTTATTCATCTCCCTATTCTTTTTTTTGTGTTGCATCCAGGATACTGAGGAAGGATCCTTGAGAGGGTAGGATGGCAACTGGTAATGAGGCAAGAAGACATTTATCAAAAAAGTCTATCCTAGGGCATACCCGCGAACCCCCCTTTAGAGTGACCGGAAGTAAATATTTTAGCCACACCCCACATATAACTTCTGGAATATAGTCATCTGTTCAATCGTGCTGAACCTGAGCTTGAATTATCTGCTGTTTTTCTGGCTTAGTCTGAGTCCAAGTGACCTAATAAACATTCAGCTCCTTGGATACAAAATTTCGCTCTCATATCGGCATGAGTAAAGCTTGCTATGTTACATCTATTCTTTATATAGTGTAACGTAATGCACTTTAGTAAGAGCAATAGCACCGGCAGGCGTGCGATTAGATATTAATAGCACAAGCAATGGATTTTTTCAACAGATTAGAAAGGGAGCCGTCGGAAGTGTCTGAGAAAGTTAAACCTCAAATATACAGATAGTAAGTGCACTATCTAGCTAGGGTAGCTACACTGCAAATGATTAAAAAAAAAACACTGGCCTACTACTAGCGAGTGATAGCACGGGTAACCTGTTCTATTAAGGGTCAGTAGATTGAAATATTTAATCGCGTTGTTCGTGCTATTAATCATGAATAGCACGGTTCACACACTAATAGTAGGCCAGCTTTATAAAAGCTGCACAATACTACAGTAAGCTAAAGATCATTTATAGTGTGGCTACTATGTATAGTGCAGTCACTATCTCTGTACTTCAGGATAAACTTTCTCTTGAACTTTGCTTTAATCGATGGCTCCTCCTAATCTGTTGAAAAAAACTCAGTCTAATAGGGGTATAACTTCTGCGTTAAAGAATGACGTTGTCTCCAACTAGAAACTACAACTGTACATTTCCAAGGCTAGAGCTGCATGTTTGCGCACTTACTCTTACTTAAGCTACCGTGACATTTCACTTTGTCCAGTGCTATTTCACTCGTTTATAGCGATTTTTCCAATACATTTTGAACGGGCAGTTCACACGCCGTACTATTAAATAACTTGTAGTGTACGAATAAGGCGAATTAATGTTGCACTGTTTATAGCTATACAGCTCACCGTAGTGGTTAGATGCCTGGTTACATGAGAATAATACCGATTTTCTCTCGAATATCAACAATGAATTATAGTTTCGAAGTAGAATACCTAGAACAAATTATAGGCATTAGTGCACTTATCTTTCGTTTTTTAGTATTGTAGAAGAATTAACGAGGAAACAAAAGTAGGTGTGGCTTATTGCGTCTTAAAATTCGAACCCCCCAATGCGAACCTCTGGCTACGGGCCTGTAGGGATACATGAAATGTTCCAGGCAGAACAAATAGGACAAGCTAGTGGGCAGCAGGATATTCAAGACCATTCTCAAACTCCTGGGCATGGTATGTCAACTGAACAAAAGTTAGAATTGACCCCATTGGTTGATTATGATATACCATTTGAGAATAAGAATGAAGGGTACGATAGGGAACATCTTCAGAGAGATACCAAAGGTAGAGTAGACCCTAATGTTAGTGTCATGGCAGAAGCTTTTGCTTATGCCATGGACTTGAGAGATTAGAGAAAATATAGTAAAGAGAGTACCAACTTAGGATGTGAGAGGGAGGAGTATTTCAGAAAGCAGAGAGATTATGAGAAAGAGAAGTATGTTATTCAGACTATTCAGAAATATACCCAAGGTATGGATCTTGCCTCATACATACAGGAGTTTGAGGAAACCATGAGAAGGGAAGATATTATTAAGACAAAGTGGGCTGACTTACTAAAGCAAGTGTTAACAGGACAAGTGTGGCAGGACTGGGTGGATCACAAAGGTGATGGTAGTTCTGAGGCTTATGATGTGTGCAAAGCAGTTGTATTAGAGTTACATGGGGAATCTATGCTTTCTTGTATTAAGAATGTTTTTGCCTTTAAGAAAAAGGGGGATTCCTTTAGTGCCAGGCTGTCATTTGCCAGGGCTTATAAGGAAAGAATGCTGAGGGGTGCTAGAACCTTAAAGGATACTCAAGATAAAATTGATATGTGGATTGTATTGTCCTCTTATAGTGAGGACTGTATGGCTACGGTGTTGAGAGACAACCCCCATAGTGCTAGTGAATTAGCAACCTCTATAATGGAAACCCATACCAGGGTCGGTCTGACCATTACAGAACCCCGACCACTTATCCTCAAAAGCAGTACCACAATTCCCAAAGCATTGGTCAGCCAAACCCACCAAGACAGTTTCATATAGGCAATATTCGCAAAATAATTTAAAAGATGAGCACCAAAATTATTCAGTTAGTGGTGAACAACAACACATGTTTACATGTTTCCTGTGTCATGAACAAGGTCACAAGGCCATTCTAGTGATCTGTCCTTCCCTATGACAGTTGCAGCTGTTGACATTCTTGATGACAATGATGGTGGTCTTATTGGTACTGATGTTGATTTAGATGTCTTTCAAGCCCTTATGAAACAAGCATCCCTAACTAAAATGCATGCTAAGAGTAGGTGGAGTATTAGGGTTACGAGAGCCCAGCAGAGAAAATGGGATAAGGAAGAGAAACTGATGAGAAGACAGGAAGCCTTAGATAAAGCCACACCCAAACCTGTGACTGACTTTGAGATTTCTGAGTTACCTGAGGTGATAAACAGTCCTGTTGATGTGACACAGAATGAAAATGCTAATAATTTCGTGAAAATACACCATGAGGTCGGGAGTACTGTTGGGAGTACTGTTGCTGGGGAGGTTGAGGAGTCTGAGCAGAACTTAGGTATTGATAGTTTAGGCTTGGAGAGCTTAGGCTTGGAGAGTATAGGTCACTCAAGAGAGGTAGAATTGTTTGCAAGGCTGCCGATGAGTCGGCTGATCCTGTTCAGAGGTGTTTATATGAGTTGGAATGTCCTGAGCAACTAGTATCCATACCTTTCAAGGAATCATTCATTCAGGAGACTAAGTCTGACTCCACCTTGAAGGAATACAGGGGCTGGGCCAATAAGAGGGAGAATAATTTTCTATGGGAAAATGGTCTCTTAAAGAAAGACACATTTGGGCCAGATGGACAATCTTGCAGTGTAGTTGTTGTTCCCAAAAAGTTTAGAGAGGAAATTATGAGAATTGCCCATGATAATTTTGGTCATTCCAGTGACAAAAGAACGAAGTCTATTATACTCCTGTAAAAAAAACTGGAGTCCTATTGAAGTCACTATATTGCAAAAATAACACTCGCCATAGCATCTCTGCACTATTAGTAGCAAGTTTGTATGGCCTTTCATGATGAAAGATATTAAAGCTTGGTGTAAATGTTGTAAGATATGCCAGCGGCACAGTAAAACTAAACCTGCTAGGGCCCCCATGCATGAGGTTCCAGTACTTACTGAACCCTTTGAACAGGTTGCTGTTGGCCTAGTTGGGCCCTTTCCTAGAAGCAGATCTGGTCACAGGTATCTTTTGACTATGGTCGATATGGCCTCTAGGTATCCTGAGGCCTTGCCTCTCAAAAGCATTACTGCAGAAGAGGTGGCTGAGGGTATGGCGGAATTATTCTGCAGACATGGGATTCCCAGAGCAATTCTCAGTGATCAGGGAAAACAGTTTGAAAGTGAGCTCTTTAACCAATTGTGTACAAAACTTAAGATTAACAAATTTAGATCATCTCCTTATCATCCACAAAGTAATGGCATAGTCGAGAGATTTCATGGTACTCTTATACCCATGCTCAGAAAGGCTTTAAATGGTGGTAAGGATTGGCCTAAACAGCTCAAGTATTGTCTTGTTGCTATAAGATCCACTCCCAATAGAAGCACTGGCTTCTCACCATTTCAGGTTTTATTAGCAAGAGATGCCAGATCCCCACTTGACTTGGTACTTGATGAGCTTGAACAGACTAGTTCTGAGCCAGTTGATGTGTGTGCATGGATCAAGAATTTGAATGATCATCTTGAGATTATCAGGGACTATGTTAGGGCTAACAGTCTTAGTGCTAGGGACGAAAGGAAATATCAGCATGACAAAAGCACTAAAGTTAGAAAATTTTCCACTAGAATGCTGGTGTTACTAAGAACCCCAGGTCTGTCTGGGAAGCTGGATGTAAGTTGGGAGGGTCCCTTTGAGATTGAAAGTGTCCCCAATGCTGTGAATGTTAAATTAAAAATTCCAGGTCGAGCTGGTAAATCCCGGGTAGTTCATGTCAATAATGTAAAAGAGTATGTGCAAGATAGTACTGTCATACACAGACTTGTGGTATATGCAGAGAGAACCTAGTGCTGACATAGAATATAAAAGGTTGGCAGGTTGTAGTCTGAGTGTGCAGCAGTTAGCAGATATTGAGAGTATAAAGAACTAGTGGTCACATGTTTTGAATGATGCCCCTGGCAACACCTAATAGAGCGATTCACAGGATTGATACTGGAGACACACCCCCTATCAGGTCACAACCTTACCTGATATCACCTCACAAGTTGGAGGGTGTCAAGAAGGAAGTTGAGTCACTTTTGAAGTTAGGCATTATCGAGCCTTCCTCAAGCCCAGTTGTACCTGTGGTTAAACCAGACCAGAGTATTAGATTGTGTATTGATTTTAGGAAACTAAACTCAGTCACAGTTCCTGACCCTTATTATATGCCCACAGTTGATGAATTGATTGGTAAAGTTGGAGAGGCAAAATTTCTTACAAAACTCGATCTTGCTAAAGGATTTTATCAAGTGCCTTTGCATAATGAAGACAAACCAAAGACTGCTTTTGTTACTCCCTGGGGCAAATTTCAGTTTTGTAAAATGCCATTTGGTCTAAGAAATGCCCCCTCATCATTTCAGAGATTAATGGATAGTGTATTGAGTGGTTTAGAGTCTTTTGCTGTGCCATATATAGATGATATCCTCATCTACTCTGAGGATTGGGTTTCTCACATCAAACATGTGGAGGGTGTTATGAGTAGACTCAGTGATGCCAAACTCACAGCTAAGCCCGCTAAATGTGAGTGGGGTCAGGAACATGTACAATATTTGGGTCATGTAGTGGAAGCTGGATGTGTCAAAATTCCAGAGGCTAGGGCAAGTAGTATTAAGAATTTTGTGCGACCAGTGAGCAAGTCCCAGCTTAAGTCATTCCTTGGCCTAACAGGCTATTACAGGAAATTTCTTAAAAGTTATGCTTCCATTGCTAAACCCTTGCATCTGGCTACTCATAAATCCTGCCCCTCTCGAGTGATCTGGACTCAGGAGTGCCAGGATTCCTTTGGTAAGCTTTGTTCATTGTTATCTGATGCATCATTTCTCACTATTCCCTCAAAGACAGATAAATTGCTAGTGCAGATAGATGCTTCAGCAGATGGACTGGGAGCCTGCCTCAGTGTAATCAGGAATGGTGAAGAACTACCAGCAGCATTTTACAGCAGGAAGTTGACAGATACAGAATCTAGATATGCAGCGACAGAATTTGTAGTGTATGTATGCATGTGTATGTGTCGTATTCATTTATTATCGCAATTGTTTATACCCCATGAACCGATTCTCCTGTATCATTATTGGTGTGCGTTATTTGTGTATGATTGAGTTGTTACACGTGTGAAGTGGTATGACGAATTAAGACCTTAACTGTGAAGTGTCAAGGGTTGTAGTGCTTGTGGGTAAGCCGAGAGGCCGCCATTAAAGGTGAATACATCACATATTAAACTGGCGACGAGGACGGGATGGCGGGACTCCTGGAAAAGATTGAGCAGTACGACCCTGAAGTAGAGGAATGGCCTCAGTATGTAGAACGTCTCGAGCACTTCTTCAAGGCAAACGGTATCGTTGGGGAAGCCAACGCTGACAAGAGAAGGTCAACGTTTTTAACGGTTGTCGGTCCGGCGCCGTACAAACTGTTGAGGAGTTTGCTAGCTCCCACCCGACCCGACGAGAAGACATTCGAGCAGCTTGCCGCTACGCTAGCGTCACACTACAGTCCGGCACCCTCGGAGGTGGTGCAACGGTTCAAGTTTAACACTAGGACCAGGTCTACAGGAGAGTCAGTGGCAGCGTTCGTTGCAGAGTTGCGTCGACTAGCTGAGTTTTGTAACTATGGAGACAAACTCAATGAGATGCTCAGGGATCGCATCGTTTGTGGTGTGAACAATGAAGCCATTCAGAGAAAGCTTCTAGCAGAGAGAGACTTGACATATGATCGTGCAATTGCCATTGCACAAGGTTCAGAGCTAGCAGACAGGAATATGAGGGAGATCAGGAAACCTCAATCCAACAGTCTACCAATTAAGCAGGAGCCTGTGCATAAGATTCAGGCTAGAGGCCAAAGAGCTAAATCACGACCAGCACCGAAGAAGCCAGTTGAGAAGGAAGACGCTCCTTGGAAGACCTCCTGCTACAGATGTGGAGGCACGAACCACAAGCAAAATGATTGCAGATTTCGAGGACAATTTTGTGGATGTTGCGGAAAGAAAGGACACATTGCGAGAGTCTGTCGGAAACAGAAGGAAACAACCCAAGGAATCAAGACGGTTGCAGGAGAAGCCGAAGTGGACTACGAGGATTCACTCAATGCTGTGAATTCTCCAAACGGACACGTCCCACCACTGAAGGTACAGGTACTCATTGATGAATGTGAGGCAACTATGGAATTAGATACGGGGGCTTCCAGATCCATAATGTCGGAGAGGGTGTTCAAGGGTTTGTGGCCTATGAGGAAATTACAGCCTGCTAACCTGAAATTGCAAACTTACTCAAAACAGTCATTGGTAGTGTTAGGGTTAGTTCATGTGAAGGTGGAATATAATGGCCAGATAGCTCAACTTCCCTTAGTCGTTGTTCAGGGAGATGGTCCTTCACTATTTGGGAGAGATTGGCTTAGTGTAATTAAAGTTGATTGGCCTGCAGTGCATTACACTTGTAGAGGAGATTTGCAGGTAATCCTGGACAAGTATCCTGGGATCTTCCAGGGAGGACTAGGAACCTTCAAAGGACGGAAGGTCAAGATTGAAGTGGATCCTGGTGCTGAACCTCGCTACTTCAAGGCTCGAACTCTACCATTCGTTGTGCGACAGAAAGTCGAGGAGGAACTGGAACGCTTGGTAGCAGAGGGAACTCTGGAGCCTGTAAAGCACTCACAGTGGGCCACACCCCTGGTAGTGGTGATGAAGCAGGATAAGTCTGTGCGACTTTGTGGGGACTTCAAAGTGACTGTTAACCCCGTAGCCAAGCTAGACCGGTACCCAATACCCAAGGTTGATGATCTGGTGGCAACACTAGGGAAAGGGAAGCTGTTCACGAAGCTAGACCTGAGACACGCCTACCAACAGCTGCTTCTAGAGGATGATTCCAAGAAGTATGTGGTCATCAACACTAGTAAGGGTTTATTCCGATACACGAGATTGCCCTATGGGATATCCTCTGCTCCTGGCATTTTTCAGAGAGAGATGGAGCACCTCTTCCAAGGAATCCCAAACGTGGTAGTTTACCTGGATGACATTTTGATTGCGGGAGAAGACGAGCAGAGTCATTTGCGAATTTTGGATAAAGTACTTGCACGGTTGGCTGAGTCTGAATTGCGAGTGAAACAGGACAAGTGTGTGTTCATGGCTCCTTCAGTCTCATTCTTGGGATATCAGATCGATGCAGATGGTATCCACCCTCTGAAGGACAAAGTCGAAGCTATTGAAGCTGCACCTACACCTACAAATGGGACCGAGCTGAAGTCCTATCTAGGCATACTGACGTACTATGGGAAATTCCTGCCGGATCTGGCCACGAAGTTGTCACCACTGTACCAGCTCCTTAAACAGAATGTTCCATGGAGGTGGACCTCAGAACAAGAGAGAGCATTTTCCGAGTCTAAGAAGTTGCTAACTTCATCGTCATTGCTAGTTCACTACGATCCGAAGCTGCCACTAACGCTGGCATGTGACGCCTCATCGTACGGCATTGGAGCTGTGTTGGCACATCGATCTCCAGACGGGACAGAGAAACCGATCAGCTATGCATCCAGGACACTCAACAGAGCAGAGAAGAATTATTCCCAATTGGAAAAGGAAAGGATTGTCGTTGGTGTTTGGCATAAAGAAGTTTTATCCCTATGTTTTTGGTCGTCCGTTCGAGCTCGTGACAGACCATAAACCTTTACTAGGATTATTGGGAGAAGCTCGCTCTACCTCACCTCAAGCGTCTGCAAGAATCCGACGTTGGTCTATGTATCTCTCCATGTTCGAATATGTTCTGAAGTTTAGAAAGACAGATGCCCATGCTAATGCAGATGCATTGAGCCGCCTCCCACTGCCGGTCCAAGCACCTCCACCAACAGAACCTACGGAGTTAGTGCTTTTGTCAAAGCATCTACTGGATTCACCTGTTTCGGCAGAACAAATTCGTGAACAAACTGGGAAAGATCCGATGCTCGCACCAGTGGTCCAGTTTCTGAAGCAAGGCTGGCCCATCACTATGGACAAGGACTCGTCACTGATTCCTTTCTTTAGAAGGAGGGAGGAGTTGTCACTGTTTGAAGGATGCATTCTGTGGGGTGCCCGGGTTGTGATACCTAGTGCATACCAAGAAGCAATTCTGTGTGAGCTACATGAGGGACATTCTGGAATGGTGCGGATGAAAAGTCTTGCGAGATCTTATGTATGGTGGCCTGGACTCGATGGAGACATTGAGACGACAGTCCAGTTGTGCTCAGAGTGTCAGATGTCACTCGCCACTCCTGCTCGAGCTCCACTTCATCCCTGGAGTTGGCCTGCTCGCCCTTGGGCGCGGTTACACATTGACTATGCTGGCCCTGTAAACGGGAAAATGTTCTTGGTTATCATTGATGCCCACTCCAAGTGGATTGAAGCGTTCAACACGCCATCTGCAACATCAGCAGCAGTGATAGAAGAGCTACGACCTCTGTTTGCATGTTTTGGATTGCCGGAGACCATTGTTTCAGACAATGGCACCTGCTTTGTGAGTACTGAGTTTGAGGACTTCCTTGCAACAAATGGCATCAGGCATGTCACCTCAGCGCCGTATCATCCGGCATCGAATGGACTCGCCAAAAGAGCCGTCCAAATCGTGAAGCGTGGTCTGAAGAAAACCACTGAAGGAAGTGTCAAGTCAAGGTTGGCAAAGATGCTCTACGCGTATCGACTAACGCCTCAAAGTACTACTGGAGTGTCACCAGCGGAAATGTTACTGGGAAGACGACCAAGATCTCGGCTTGATGTTCTGAGACCCCTGACTGCTGAAAGAGTGGAGAGTCAACAGATGAAGCAGAAGAGCAAACATGATGCCCATGCTCACCAGAGGTTGCTACAAGAAGGTGACCCAGTATTGGACCGGAACTATCTGCAAGGAGAAAAGTGGTTACCTGGTACTATTGAGAAGAAGACTGGTCCAGTATCATGTACTGTGAAGTTGGACGATGGTCGTAGTCGCAGATGTCACCAAGATCAAGTACGGAAGCGGTTTAAGGAGATAGCACCTCCAGAGGAAGAACCAGATGTTGACATTCCAAAACAGTCACCGGAAGTTATAGGGGACCCGAAAACGGATGAGCTGCCCGAAGTAGAAGCACTTCCAGGATCGCACGAACCAAAAGTGACTCCTGCAGTGGATGCTAAGAAGATATATCCCCGTAGAGAGCAGAAACCTGTGGACAGATTTGAACCCAAATGGTGATTATATGTGTTGTTGTGTGGTCCATAGATCCTCTTAGAGGGGAGGAGTGTAGTGTATGTATGCATGTGTATGTGTCGTATTCATTTATTATCGCAATTGTTTATACCCCATGAACCGATTCTCCTGTATCATTATTGGTGTGCGTTATTTGTGTATGATTGAGTTGTTACACGTGTGAAGTGGTATGACGAATTAAGACCTTAACTGTGAAGTGTCAAGGGTTGTAGTGCTTGTGGGTAAGCCGAGAGGCCGCCATTAAAGGTGAATACATAACAGAATTAGAATGCCTAGCTGTGGTCGAGGCATGCAGACAATTTGAAGCCCACCTAGATGGGAAACCATTCTTGTTACAAACTGATCATAAAGCTTTAGAGTCTATGCATACATCTAAACTCTATAACAAGAGACTTGCAAGATGGGCATTAAAATTACAAGGTTTCTTGTTTAGTGTTGTTTACAGGCCTGGTTCTGCAAATGGCAATGCAGATGGTCTTTCCAGACAGGCATGGCATTCAAGGAAGACAGGAGAATCTGCTCAAATTGAAGATGATGGGAAGGTCAGTGTAAAGACAGATCTGAAAACTATTGTGAAGTTGGAGCCCAAGGAGATGATACTTTCAGACAGGATTGCTCACCGGGACGGTTCGAATTAGTCCCCGGGGGATGTAGGAGCCTGACTCCTACATGGAGAATGAACTCCTTAATCGTTTACTGTTATCTTGTTTCAGCTTAACTCATGCACATCTTTGTTTTCTGTTATTCATTTATCACTCCATTATCAACATTAGCACCACTGACTATGTTCTAGAACTTTCTCTCCTTGCATGTGCTCTGTGTGTTGCCTGTTTTCTATTGGTCAGTTCAAAGTCATGTGTTTCTCTGGTGATCTCAGAGGCTTGGCCTATATAGGCATGACCCTCTGAGTTCTCTAGGTCTTTTTCCAGTCTGACATCTGAACACTCTTTTATAACTCTTCTATGTGAACTGGTACTGAAATCCTAGTATATGAGATACAGTGATAGACTGGGAAAAGAACTGGTGGCGGCTACCCTTACTATATAGCAGAACTGCACACTCAACAGGCATGGATCTTCTTATAGTCAAGGCCACATTTGGACTTTCGCAGCAGGCGCACAGCTGCTTGCCACTAACATTAGATTGGGCTGCCCCTGTTCTTACGAGAAGTGAAAGTTTAAGTTGCCAGAATTCGTGGGTTCCCATTATTTCTGTGATTCTGGAAACAGTGGAAATTTTACACACTCTACTATCTTCTTGGACATTCCTTTATGGGATGGTAAAGGTTGTATTTTTAATAGCACCTGCTGCCAGTTCAATGAACCTCCTGTTTTCTATAGAGTACTAGCACAATCCTCAGAAAACAACCTTAAGATGTCTATTGTGCTTAATGCAGCTCCTAGTGAAGAAGATATATATCTCACGAAAATGAAATTGTTTATTGAGCTATTATTGAACCACTTAATAAACTGTTTAGACTTTATTCTGATTTTTGTATTTGCATTTGCATTACACTGGAAAAATATCCAGATTTCCTGTACCAGGTCAGTAAAAGGAAAGGTTACTGGAAGGTCACCTGTCAGTCACATGGTTGTCACCTTTCCTAATGCCAGGGAATATCTGGTTTCCCTGTACCTATCCTATAACAGTACAGGGCAAAATTTCCTATAGCCTTTCCTTTGAATAGACTGATCCATGACAGCTCACGTTACCCTACACCTGTCCTTGAGTACATGCCACCTCATGTTCTGTGTAATATTTCAGATATCTTCCACCTTATGTTCACTGGACCTGTCCAACATGACGTCATTCCATCAATACTGGACCAATCCTGCATGATGTAATCCCATTTTTATTGGACCTGTCCTGAATTACGGCATCCCATCTTTACTGGACTTACTGGACTTATCCTGCATGACAACATCCCATCTGTACTGAACCTTTCCAAATGCCAGGGAATATCTGGTTTCCCTGTACCTATCCTATACTAGTACAGGGCAAAATTTCCTATAGCCTTTCCTTTGAATAGACTGGTCCATGACAGCTCACGTTACCCTACACCTATCCTTGAGTACATGCCACCTCATGTTCTGTGTAATATTTCAGATATCTTCCACCTCATGTTCACTGGATCTGTCCAACATAACGTCATCCCATCTTTACTAGACCTATCCTGCATGATGACATCCCATCTTTACTGGACCTATCCGGCATGATGACATCCCATCCTTACTGGTCCTATCCTGCATAATGACATCCCATCTTTACTGGTCCTATCCTGCATGATGATATCCCATCTTTACTGGACCTATCCGGCATGATGACATCCCATCTTTACTGGACCTATCCTGCATGATGACATCCCATCTTTACTGGTCCTATCCTGCATGATGACATCTGATCTTTACTGGACCTATCCAGCATGATGACATCCCATCTTTACTGGACCTATCTGTGGGAGCTCGCTCGTAATCCGTAGATCGGCAAGGCCCGACACCTGGAGACAGCAATAGTACGCTGCCACCAGAGAGTTAATCTAGGGATCGTAAGCCGCAGCCAGACCCTATCCAACGAATTGGTACACTCACACAAGTAGTTAGCTGGGTTTGAATGTAATTGAACTCTAACAAAATGCAACACATGGCAATGCATATATACAGGGAGCTGACTCCTCCCAATGACATAAAACTAACCAATAAGATCCATGCACATAAAATGTTCTAACGAGCATGACTGCTAAATGTTCTAACAAGCATGACTACTACTCTAGGCATGCATGAATGAATACTAATGTTCTGCAGTATTCTGTAATGTTCCCCTCTGCTCTCTCAACTCTTCATGTGGGCCTCTCGTATGCCCACATCTCCCCCCTCCTCGATGAGCTGGGTGACCCGATCACTGACTACTCCGTCTCCGTGGCACCTGCTCAATTCATCTGCAACAATATTATCCTTTCCTGCACGATACACAATAGTAAAGTCGTACATAGACAACTTAAGACTCCAATTATAAATTCTCCTGTTCACTTGTTTCCCATCCATCATGTTGATTAACCCTCTATGGTCGGTGACAACAGTAAACCTGCGACCATATAAAAAATAGGCGAAGTGCTTGATAGCTTCGTAAATACCTAGCCCCTCCAGTTCCTGGGCACTATAGTTCGACTGCGCTCCTCTGAGCTGTTTTGAGAAGAAAGCTACTGGCAAGGTTTCTCCCTCGCGAACCACTGACAGGACGGCTCCAACACCTGTAGAGCTTGCATCACTTTCTACGACAAACACATCACTTGCACATGGAACACACAAACATACTGACTCACATAATTTATTACACAATTCATGAAAAGCATCCAACATTGGATCTGTCCAACTCACCACTCCCGACATCGCCGTGGACGTATGAGGAGTGAGGACGGAGGACCACTGATGAAATCCGGCAATGAACCTCCGGTAAAACCCCACCAAACCAAGGAAAGCTCGTAGTTGCTTCCTGGTCTTCGGCAACGGATGAGCACGAATGGCTTCCACTCTTGATGCCGGCACACTTATCCTACCACCTCCAAGCTGGTGGCCTAAGAACTCCAGTGTTCTTTTCCCAAAACTACACTTGGACCGCTTGCACGTTAGTCCAGCCTCCTTCAAAGCGTCTAAGACCATCCTCAGATGTCTCAAATGACTGTTCCAGCTTTCTGACACTACTAGTATGTCATCAATGTAGACTTTGGCACATTCTCCACACTCTGCTAAGACTTCTTCCATAAGTCTCTGAAATACCGACGGGGCGTTCGTCAACCCGAACGGCATTTTCCGAAATCTGAACTTCCCAAAGGGACATATGAAACTCGTTTTGTCCCGATCTCTCTCATCGACTGTCACTTGATGGAATCCTTTCGCAAGGTCAATCTTTGACAACACCTTGCCCATCCCAACCTTCTCTACCATCTCGTCAAAAGAAGGAATATAATACGGCTCCTTGACCGTCTTCTCATTCAACTTCCGATAGTCAACACATAATCTGATGTTTCCGTCTGGCTTCTTCACTGGCACCAGCGGGGATGCCCAGTTACTCTTACAACGTTCGATAATACCTTGATCCTCCAAATTCTCCAACTCTTTCCGTACGTTCTCTCTAATCCCTAGAGGAACCGAATATGGCATCTGCCTGAGAGGCTCACAGTCTCTCGTATCAATCGTCAACCTCACTCGATCGGTGCTACCTGGGTTGTCTGAAAACACGTCGTTGTATTCCCCCAGTAACCCGTTTAACTCACTCTCATTGAACCCTTCACATTCCCCTCTCAATACACTACTCTCTTCACCCTCTTCCTCGATAACAATATCAAGTCTCCTTATAACTGCTCTCTCTCTAAACTCTTTAATGCAATTCACATGCACGACCTTCGCGTGCTTCTCTTTCCCCTTCTTTCCTATCTTATAATTCACCGCTCCCACTTTCTTCAACACAACATATGGACCCTGCCATGAGTCCGACAATTTGCACGTCATTCCTGGCACTCTGTACAATACCAAATCTCCTACCTGAAACTCCCTTAACTTTGTTCCCCTATTAAGATACTGCATGCGACCCTCTCTTCCTTTAGCCATGCCCAATGCAGCACTGTCTCTCATACGTTCTAATCTCTCTGCCATTTTTAAAACCCACTCACACACTTCCAATCTCTCTGTATCCACTTCATACAGACCATGATATAGGGCATCCAGAGGCGTCCTAACCCTGAACCCGTATATCAAATCAAAGGGACTAAATCCCGAATCACTGTGAGGTATCTGCCTCAACACATACATCACAAACCCCAACTGCTCTACCCAATCTAAACCTTCATCAATACATTTACCCAACACACTCTTCATCGTTCCATGCATCCTTTCTACGGCCCCGTTTGACTCTGGATGGTAGGGAGACGTTCGTACCTTCTCTATACCTAACCATGCACACATCTGCTTCATTACTTTGCCACAAAACTGGCTACCCTGGTCACTCAGGATTCTCTCAGGGATAGAGGTCCTGGAGAATATACTCCACAACCCGTCCATCGCCGCTCTTGCCGTGATGTTCCTAAGTGGAACGGCTTCAGGCCATTTCGTGGCCAGACATACATATGTCAAAATAAATCTGTTGCCTCCCTTCCCCTTAGGTAATGGCCCCACCAAATCTATGGCCACGCTCTCAAATGGTTCAGCCAATAGTGGCCTTACTACAGCAGGAGCCCTTCTTGGCTTATGTTTGCTTTTGACCTGACACACCCTGCAGCTCTTGCAATAATCCACAATTTCCTTCACCATTCCAGGCCATGCAAAATGCTTACTCACTAACTTCGAAACCTTCTCGGCACCCAAGTGCCCATTCTTGTCATGTCCCAACACTAGAACCCTTCCCCTATAACTCTTAGGTAGAACGAGTACATCTCGATACTCGTCCCATGTCACAAACTGTTCTCTCACTACAACCCCTTTCTTCCACTTGAACCCTCTTTCTTGCCTATCGGCCAACTCTCTCCACTCTTTCAAACTACTATCATCCCGTAATTCCTCTTTAAACCCTTCTCTCTCGCGACCTTCCCTCACAGGTCCTATATCTCTCACAACTTCACTAAATTCTGTCTCTGCAGCTTTCCCCACTGCTAACTCGTCTAAGGGAGTAGCACTCCCTATCTCCACCTCCTCATTCACGCTCGCCTGGGGCTGCTCAGCTTCAGGCGTACCGTCAGCGTCTTCCACCCCATAGTCCTCCCCCACCTTACTCTCCACTTCAGGCATCATTAAGGGGTTGGACCGGCTACTAGCTACTGTCTCAGGCTCAGGCTCATCTTCACCTTCAGGTTCCACAACGTCCCACAACACAGACGTCTCTACCCCCTCTTCACATTCGTCCAACTCTCTTTCTTTCTTACTCATACTCCTGGTTAAAACCTTAACCTCCGCCTTATCCCCCATCTTATATGCCCTTATGGCCTCCTTATAAGCCGCAGCCTCCTGGTCATCTACCAGAGAGACCGGCACCAAACACGATACACCAACTGGTTCACTCTCGTCTACTACTGTCCTTATGACTTTCTTATGCCCCCCAATCTCGAACTCGCACATAAAACTACGGCACAGTCTCTCAATTCCTCCATACCCACTCACTAGTACGTCCTTATCCCACTTCACCCCTGCCGGAACCAAAGATCTAGGGACGGCTGCCAATTCGGCACCCGAATCTATCAGGACCGTAGTCTTGACCCCATTGACCAGTCCATAGGCAACGTTCTCGGACGTTCTCGACTTAGAGTGTCTAAGCATAGACATCTTCGTCGGAGGTGTCTCCTTCTTCACTGTCACGGTTCCCCTCTTTGCCGTACACTCTGGGCTCTTATGACCCACCTTCCCACAATTATAACAAGTGGGTACTCTCGCCACATACCCACTACCCGACTTCTCCTTTTTACACTCTCCAGCTCGATGGCCCTTCTCGCCACAGCTGTAACACGTCAATACACTGACGTATCCCCCCACTCGCTCCCGAACACCGATTCCCTGGGACTTACTCTCTTGCCCAATTGTACTCTCTCTTTCTCTATAACCCCTGTATCCTCTACTCACGGCCTCACTGGGTCCACTGCCCAGTGGCCTGAAAAAATTCCCTCTCTGCCTCCCGGACATCCAATCCTCTAAGGCATCACGCAACTCCCCCCACTCGGCTATCTTCCTAACCTCTAGGAAAGCCTTCCCACTCGGAGGTAGACTCCTCCTCAACACTGCCAAAGCCATAGCTAACATGCAGTCCTCAATGGTCTTACAGCCCTGACACATTCCCTTTGTAACCCGTACCAACCAATCCGAAATATCCCCAGCACTCATGCTCTTAAATAAATCCCCACTAGCTTCTAACAACTGATTACCATACGTAATGGCCGTCTCCCCCGTTGCCTTAAGCAAAATTCTCCTAATCTCCTTATAACTCTCATCCTTATCCCTGGCTTGTGCCACCCTCATACACAGACTCTCTGTTAGCCGGGGATACAACCTCTCTCCCCAGTTCACCTCTCTTATTTCACCTTCCCTCATAATTCTCTCGAATTTACTCAAATAAGCTCCTAGCTCCGTTCCCTCCTTATACACTCCTAACCCCTTAAGTTTCTCCTGCAATAATTCCCTTCTCTCACGCACTCTGTCGTCTTCACGTCTGTAATCCCTCCTTCTTTCATCTTCTTCTCTCCGACGGGCTGCTTCCTCTCCCTGACGGCGTTCGTCTTCTTCCTCTTTACGCCTCCTGTGTCTCTCTTCTTCTTCTTTGTGTCTCGCTCCCTCTTGTTCCTTAGCTACTCTACGAGCCTCCTCGGCTTCTCGTCTTTCCTCTCTATCCTTCTCATCTTTCTCCCTCATATATTGTAAGAAAGCAGTGATCGCATTCTCCTCTTCTCCTCGTCTCGACATTTCGTCTTCCACTTCGTCTAACTCCCTCTCTTCTGCCAATTCTATCTCCGTCTCTTCCTCCTCCTTGTATTTCACGTCCGATCCGCGCACTGGATACGGCGACCGTTTGCCGGCAACTGTCCGCCTATGTGGTCGGTAGGGTTCACCTTCGGCTGCTATGACGGAAGACTTCTTGGTCCTCCTCCTCCCCCCACCTGGTCCAGACTCTATCATAGAGGGCAAGTGAACTCGTCCTCCGCTGGATCCTATGAGCACAAAAATAGAACAGCAATGACCTTGGGTGAAACACAGATGCAACGGACACACAATTAGAAATAATCAAAGTCAATAACGATTACAAGTCAGACACAGGATACAACACAAAATTAGAAATAATTAACAACAATAACTTTTACAACTCGGAAACCACAACACGACACAAACACTTCACTACAGTGATGCAAGTTTCTAGGGCTGTTTCACGCCTCTGCAGATCTCTGCAAAATTCCTTTCCTTCCCGTTCCTTCTCTCCTTCTTCTCTACTCTGGTCCTCGGCCGTAGCACGGGTCCCGTTGATTTAGCTTCCTCTGTCGCAACAGGGTTGGCTCGTAGTCGTCCCCACTGCCTCAGCAAGGGTCCGTGAATCGCTAGTCCGTAGACCGCGGGTAGTAGATTGCTCTGACTAGTTTTTTAGCCGCCTCCACAGAAGCAGACTCTTGGACACTCGGACACCGCAGTCGTCCTCTCGGTCCCTCGTTCGATTGGTCTCTCTAATGGACGTCTCCACGCAAGATCCCTGGTCCCTCAGATCCGTAGTTCGTCGGGATCCCACCGCTGCCACCAATATGTGGGAGCTCGCTCGTAATCCGTAGATCGGCAAGGCCCGACACCTGGAGACAGCAATAGTACGCTGCCACCAGAGAGTTAATCTAGGGATCGTAAGCCGCAGCCAGACCCTATCCAACGAATTGGTACACTCACACAAGTAGTTAGCTGGGTTTGAATGTAATTGAACTCTAACAAAATGCAACACATGGCAATGCATATATACAGGGAGCTGACTCCTCCCAATGACATAAAACTAACCAATAAGATCCATGCACATAAAATGTTCTAACGAGCATGACTGCTAAATGTTCTAACAAGCATGACTACTACTCTAGGCATGCATGAATGAATACTAATGTTCTGCAGTATTCTGTAATGTTCCCCTCTGCTCTCTCAACTCTTCATGTGGGCCTCTCGTATGCCCACACTATCCTGCATGATGACATCCCATCTTTACTGGTCCTATCCTGCACGATGTCATCCCATCTTTACTGGACCTATCCGGCATGATGACATCCCATCCTTACTGGTCCTATCCTGCATAATGACATCCCATCTTTACTGGTCCTATCCTGCATGATGTCATCTCATCTTTACTAGACCTTTCCTGCACGATGTCATCTCATCTTTACTGGATCTGTCCTGAATAACATCAGTCTATCTAAACTGAAACTGTCACGAACACTATCAGTACATCTGTACTAATCAGTATTGAATAATGTCAGCACATCCTGTCATGAACAATGTCAACCAGGTTATTGTATAATCTGACCAGTCCAAATAATATATATATATATATATATGCCCACCCATACTGTACTACAATTAAGTCATTCAATTCCGATAGAAAAATGAGAAAAACTATACCAAGTTATCTCTACAGTTTAGTCTGAGAGTTATGAAAACCTCTAGCGTCCATTTATATGTAGCAAGTTAAGATGATAGTAGCACCAAGTCTCATCTTCCATGACTTTCATCCATTGAAATAAACATCCACTGTGTAGTATGCTTCAAAATACTCAATTCTACAATATAAATTTTACATGACTACTAATTCTACGAATATAAAACTGTAAGCAACTATTTAAATTAGGGTAACATAGAAGGCTTTCAGTAGAAAACTTACATCAAAATAAGACTTCTTAAGTTGCCACTTCCACATCTGAAAACTTTACTCCCCCTTTGTAGAGAACTCCAATTTCCTGAGTAATAAATTAGTATACTGCATCTAAAATGTCATCAGTACATATAGCTAAATTATCACACTTACACCACCAAAATTAAATTAACCAACAATGATAAATTACAAGAAACTAATGAAAGGTTTCTATTCTGTTGCACTGTTGAGAGGTACAAAATGAATTGCTTGCTTCTTTGAAATGTCTATCACAATTAGTACCCGGAGGAAGCAATAATTAGAACATCCGAACCAGAATTTATTTTTGTGGGGGTAAGGGAATGCTAGACTCATAGGTCAGACACTATACCTACTAACCACTCCACTTGGAAGGTTCTGGCAAATTGGCCATATCAAACTCGTTATGCCCAGAATCTGGAATGTAAGGACGTGTACAGTGTACGGTGAGGGTATGTGTTTTGATTAAAAGAGGGCAGGTACACTACTTACGAGCTATCTCTACAAAATCAAAGGCGCCTCAAACATGGCAACACTACAACGTCTGTAGATAGAATACTTTAATAACAAACAACAGATTGCTACAAGCACTCTCTTAAAGTACATTCTCTACCGTTAAGGAGATGTACTGTGACTAAACTTATACGAGTCTAGAAATCTTCCCTCAGTAGGTGTCGTGTGTATCCAAGAACAGTTAGCACCATTGCTGGATATTAATGGGGAAGGCATGATACGGATACTGCACTAAACACTTTACCGAGTAATGCATACATTTTATTGATTTACTTGCGGTTAAACACAGTATTCCAGTAGTCTGGCGCACGCAGACCCTTTACCTCTTTAAATTGCCAGGGAGAAAAGGGTCTGGTCACTCCCCAATTGTGGTAGTTGTGTCTACGCTGCCAGGACAGCGGCCCAATCAGATTGTTCAGAATTTGTTCGCGCTAAATAAAATTAAGGAAAATGGCAGGTCGAGTGTGCCAAAGTGTTAATAGATTTTAAAGCTCTGGAAGAAGTGTTCAATAAGCTTGGATTGAAATTAGTCAGCAGACTAGATTGAAATCAATGAAGTAATGCTGTTCCCTGATTTATTTCTTTGCAATACTAATTATGCTGATCTGTTACATAACCATTACATAATGACACAACTACTTACAATTGGCAGTGACCAGACCCTTTCCTCTCCGACAGTATTTAAGATAGGTAAAGGGTCTGTGCGTGCCAGACTAGTATTCCAGAAGAACAAGTTAGATGTGGCAATAGACCATATCCTTCCTAGTGGAACGGTTCAGTAAAGGGTCTTATTCAGTAAAGGGTCTTATTTGTAAAACACACTACTCATGAAATATTTTGCATACACATACAAATAATACCTTCTATCTGCTATATTGTGATTATCACAGAAGAACATCATAACATGTTAAATAATGTTTATATAATTTACCTGAATAAATTGCCACTAACATAAAGATTGCAGGCTGATTCTACCCCAGCAACACCAACCCAGTCCACTCACCTCCTAGTTATGCCCACTACACCACAACGTGCTGGCAGGTATCTTTGAAGAAAGAAACCCTTTTCCAAAAGACTTCAGTGACTTTTGGTGAATGCTATCACCCTTTACCAGGGCTCTCTCCCGTGCTTGCAGCGTGAGCGAGACCCCGCCCCAATACGGACTGGTCAACTTAATGGTAAAGCGTGGCTACTAAACCTGGAATTTAGGTAAGAATCGAATAGAGTATCGCCCTCCAGACCCTTTACCGGGCGCTATAGCTAGAAGGTGGTGTAAATACACAAATAGAGTGTGGAAGAGATCAAATTGTGGTAGTTTCAACCAACACCTTACTAAATCTTTGACATGTGATACATCTTTGTTCGTTTCTGCAGAATTTGTGTGTAGCTAATTAGTATACTTGCAGGGCCAATAGTCCTAGTTTGCCAATTGCCAACTTAGTAGATTGTGAAGTCTGCAACTTCTCTCTGTATAACATCGTATTTATGGTACGTTTTATTAACCATTTGACAGGTATGGAACTATTGGGGTAACTATTTGGACATGTCGGCAACCATTTCACATTCACAACTCCCTTGAAGCTTCCTGTTACAAAATCAATATTCAAAATTTTATTTCAAAATATTAATTGTAAATTTTATGAAATATGGAACTCATTATAAAATATAAATGAATGTTGTTAATTAAGATTGTTCAGTCTTCACCAGCAAACAAAAACTCAGTCCGGTCACTTGATCTATAATACATAAACAACAATAGGAATAAATATGATGGTATGCAATCGTTTGTGCCTTATATTTTTCCTTACTAATTTCTAAATTCTGGCCAAATGGGGAGGGGGCCAAGATGGCCACAACACTTCCGTGCTACACTGCTACTAATAACCTCTGGAGGAGAAGGTGGCTGGTGGAGTTAGCCTCGCCACTTGTTCTCTTGAATCCAACCCTAAAGCAGACTCCATTCCAACCAGATCCCTAAATTACTGAATGCATCACAACTAATTCTCTCACTACACTATCAAAGTAAATGTACAAGTGTTTTTTTCTATATCTACAGTGTCAGTCAATTTAACACCTTCATTCATAAACACTATTACCAAGGTAGCATAATCTTTGCTGGTGGTGGAGATCAAAGGTACACATCAGGAACAATTATGCTCTTTCTGCTTCCCATTATGCTATGCTCCAATGCCTTGCCAGCATGTTTTTTCTCTTCAGACCCTTTACCAACTTGCGCCCAGAAGAGTAGGTGCACTGCAATTGGTACAATTATGCCCAGCATAATTTGCATAGCCTTACTACACTTGTACCTAGCAACAATGAAGGGGAAAAAATTACAAAATTATTAAATGCGATACATATGTGTAATGATATTTTTTCCTGTAGCCGCTTGTCTGTAGGCTTATTTACAATGTTTCACGTATGGCATAGAGGCCGTTTTTTGAAGAGAAAGAAGGATACTCTTGTTGTATGCATGAAATATTGAAATAAAGTACTTAGCTAGCTATTTCACTCTTTGGTCATGAAATACCATTTGACATTTCACTCGCAGCTGTATTTAACTCACCTTCAGCTCGTGAAATACGGTCACTTGCTCATGAAATATCTGGTGATATTTCACTCCAAGTCATGCAATAAGTACAATTTATAATTTTTGCCAGGATTTTTGGATACAGAATGTTTGTATGTTGCGAGCCCGTTTTCATTTCTATTTGTGTCACAAAATTAATATCACAGCTCGAGGAAGTTTTAAGAAACTCCCAAAAATTGGAACTAGTCCCATAAAATTACTCTCACCTATGATAGCTAACACTGGTATCGAAAGGAATTACTGTATTTATGGTCTCAATGGTCCTAGGCTGACAGCACAGTGAGGGTGCTACTATTGGCCTGATGGACTACAAGTACAGTAGTTTCTGATAGCTGCACAGGGCCTAATTTAGGTAGTTACCACTCTTCAGTTTAAAATACAGGTAGATGTGTAAGTTTATTAATTAACATAGCGAACAAATTAGAAACAAAGACAATGAAAAGAAAGTGAGAAAAGAAAATTCATTTTAAATAACACAAACACAGGTAACCATTCATATATAGCAATAGAGTGCACATACATAATGCTAGTTGAATAATAAACAGTTTAGAACTCTGGAAGAGGAACGATCAGTTTTACTTGTTCCCCATTATGCATTCTGATACTATGAGCACATCTGCTGACTATATTGTTCAGTATGAAAGTATGAATACCTGATGCTTCATACACCGAATTACACCATATTTCGACAGGTTTTCCCAGATTGTGCCATGCTGGGTGAGGAAAAAACCAGGAACAATAAGCAAAAGTTTGATGGTGTTCAGTCGTACAAATTTCATCAACAGAACTAGTTAGTGTACAAAATTTTCGCAAAGTAATGGATATTGATTGGTCGAGTGTTAACCAGCAACACCGGCTATATCTAACTTACCTATCACTAATACAAAGCTTCAACCAGTCAACATTCACTACTACATGAAAGTTATTTACTGTATCAAATATTTGGATAGTAACTTAACCTAAAATCACATATTTCAGTTCATGGCTTTCCCCTCATCCTGCACGCTATGATATTGGAAAGCCAGCTGAAATATGGTGTGATACAGCATATGAAAAAGTGAAGGTTATCATTCCACTTCCTGAGTAAAACTAAATTGTTATTGCTGCTCATATTAATTATTTACATCTAGTATTAATTTTGTTACAATTCAGTATTCTTACATTTTATTTCATTATAAATAAAGAATTATTGATACTGAGGTGGGGATAAGTAGCTAATTCAGTAATAGATGAATAAAGTAGAGGTTGATTTCAACATGAAGATGATTTATGAAGGAAGTTTAATAAATGGTAATTGAGGTAATATCATGCCTGTCCTAATGTAATAAAAATTGTACTGCTTGCCAAAATTTATTATCTGCCATTGCCCTATCATATTATCATAATCATTACTCCTTTTCTGTAACAACAATTAATTGTGAAGTATCATCTAAACTATATCAACAGATTCTGACCTTATCACCCACCAAGTGCAGAAGTCTCTATTATCTATTTGCTCTTGGCACTGAGAGCTTACAGACATCAACTGTGCTTAAAGAAATTAGATGAAAGTGATTAACCTCCTGAGTCCTGAGTTGTCCTGATGAATTCATCCATGTACCTGTATACCCCACCTCATACAAATGAGATGACCATACTGGTTACATGGAGATGTACATTCCCTCCGGGTCCAGTTGAAGCAGGTCCAGCTAACCTTGAAAATAATACACCTGTTAAACAAGAGATCCTTCATTATAGATGTAACATTAGCTAAGCCAGAAAAATCACAAAATATACTTGAGGTAAACTGATCCACCACCCATGCTACTCCTCTCTGTACTTAATCTACTGGCAACCCTCACCTCCTTCACCTATGTAACACACATGAGTCAGAGTGTGATTATGGCAAAATTAAAAAATATAATCTTTTGCCAACTTCAACATGTCTTGGGTTCATACACACACTTACAACAACAGATTATTGACCATTATTACACACAAAGGTTTTTACGGCTTGCATAACAACCCACACAGTCTTGCTACACTTCAAAAAGCTTGGAGTACATTCATAAACAGCTGCAATTTGGAATGACCTCTCAAAAGATCTCTTGCACAGGGCTGACCTCACTGTAATTACCTGAAAAAATTATTCTACACAACAAGAACACAAAAAAAAAAAAAAAAAAAACCCTCTCTTCTCTATACTATCACAAAGAAAACGTTTAAATAACGTGTATTGTTTTGTTGTTGATTTTTCCTTCAATTCAAACAGTTGCAGCGAGTTGTTACTATGGCACTGAAATCCCTTTACCGTGTATGCGTAATTAAAAAAACTCAGACCTTATTTTCAGTAGCTTCAGTGTTATAAGTCAAAATCATAAAAAACAGTATAGTTTTTAAGCTAGCTCGCCATTTGTGCTCAAGCACATCACTAGTTATATTAATTATCCTTCACACATACATGTAGTATATTTTTCACTCCCACACAGTCTTATCACAATTCATATTATGGCCACTTCGGTACTAAAATTATGACTTAGGAATTCACCTTTTTAGCATCAATGGGGGGAGGGGGGGGGAGGGGCTACAATCTCAACAGCTGCAATTTGGGAGCTTTATGCTTTATGACCTCTTATGCTGAATGACCCTCTCCAGACTAACCATACTATAATTAGCTGAAAAATTATTCCTCACACTGGAAACCACAACACATACACACAAACAAACAGATTCTCTATCAGACTCTATTTTTGCTCTTTCTCACTAAACACAAATAAAATTAAAATATACATGGAAAAAATTGTGGGCATAATTTAATTAAAAGATGCAATAAATTACCTTAAAGTTCTGGGCAACTGCGGTTATAGACCCTCACATGATATTTACACCTCCACCACAGACCAGACCACCAAATATTGTCTTCTCACATACTGGAGTGAGTGTACATATGTACCTGTTACACAACACTCCCCCTAATTCTGACCCAAATTAAATAGTCACTGAAATTACAATTATGCTGTGATTATTTCATCCTTATTAGGAATCATCAGTATGTTATAATCACTATGAAGTCATGGGTGACAGTGTACTATAATAGTATATGATAATGTAGCAGAATAGTATAAAAAAAATTTATAGGATACACCCATAACTTGATAATGATAAACATAGATAATCACAATTATTTAGTGTGTGCATTTTTATGGTGATCGGCAAGCTTTTCTTACCTGTTATATGCTCCTTATCGTTGATGTTTACATTCAAATCAGCAAGGTCTTACTTTTTAGTATTTTTTAAGCTAATGCGTAGATTATCTACAGCAATGACCACTGCACAATCTGAACATTGTTGGAATCATGACATTACATTTGCAAACTTTGTGCACATAGTGGAGTCACATAGAGTGAAACCACAACCATTGTGGTAACTGTGTACCACAACATCACCAGACTCACATAGGTGAGAACTTGGACATTTGCTGTCTCTGATGACTATAGCATACAGTCATGACAGTTGCCACTCACTGGGTGGGAGTATCGCCTCTGACTTGCGGCATTGGTTCACAGACACCAGACTACAATGCTGCTGTTTAGTTCAGTGTAACATAGATATATGCTAGAGAACATAATAACTCAATCACTCGTGATCTAAAGATGGCAGGTATTTTAGTTATGTTTGAAATGCTTGAGTACAAGGAACAGTGCCACTGATCTCTCATGAGAAAGTTGATAGGCATATTTGCAGGAAGAAAAAAAAAGAAGCTGCATCAGTGTAAAGGACTAGCATAATTTATCTGCCATTTACAAGTTTAGAGTGTCAGTTTGGCCTTGGTCACAATAATATGGTGATAATGAGTAAAAACAATCACATGCACCCATGCACACACACACACACACACTCACACACACACACACACACACACACACACACACACACACACACACCTGTGAACCATTGCAAGTGTTCCCAATTGTTGGATACACTAATTACTATGACATCTCTCATGTGTTCTGTAAAGACAAGAGTACTGGGTTGGCTAACCAGCCACAGAGTGAGAGATCAAAATGCATTTTGTAATAGCAGTAATGGTGCTTATTTTGGTACCAATTTAATTGAATGTAGTGAGGACCATTATTGTAATGTCCCAGTACTAAGGTACACTGCACCTGAATTTACCATACTACTCCTTCACACTACACATAATGCACTAAAGACACAGTCGTTATAAACTTACTTGAAGAGGTGTTACAAGTGCACAGATTTACAAACGTACCGCACACTTTGCCAATCTTACTGAACTGCAATAATGACATCATAATGGTTGACAGCATGGCGAACATACATGGCCATTCGAGAATCGCTGTAAGTGGAGACATCAAACTGGCCATGCACATTGGATGGAATGTGTTTGCTCCACCCATAGTTAGTATCATAAGTATACACTGACAAACTGACTGACTCATCACTGACAGACTCACTGACACACATATACACACACAAATATCTATATAATGCACATTTTTTAATTTATTTTTTATTTCACTGACAGACTGACAGACTCACTGACACACACACACAGACTGACTCACTGACTGACTGACTCACTGATAGACCGACTCACTGACAAACTGACTGACTGACTGACTGACTAACTCACTAACAGACAAACTGACTAACTGACTCATTGGCAGACTGAATTATAAATGTGACCTCTATGTTTAAATGTTT